>OESB01000250.1_pt1 | contig 12747 bp, 11 predicted proteins | sample 1540131 | NCBI WGS metagenome assembly OESB01 (sample SAMEA3891888, study PRJEB23780) | metagenome | biome: terrestrial biome; feature: animal house; material: Caecal content | place: Italy | collected 2015-05-05 | reverse complement strand
ACGGGCATCTCTAAGCCCGCTGATATTCTAAAGTGAACTAAGCAGACCCACTTAAAACTGTCTGCAAATCTTATTATACGAGGAGTTATACTATGCTGGACAAGCCAGAAATTCGAACCAGAATTTTAGAACTACTTAAGTCATACCCAGCAATCAAACAGAAAATTACGGTTTTGAAACGCGAATTTGAAAATCCGCATTTGATTTCTGAACAAGAGATGCTGGATACGATGGCGTTCGCAAAAGGAAAACTGGGGAGCCGTTCTGCACCTGGCCATATCTCAGATAAGACTTATCACATAGCAATTAACTTTCGTGGACAGGCGGCTCACTACAATCGAGAGCAAATTTTGGAGATCTCAGTGGAGCTAGAGAAAATGGAAAAAAAGATTTACCGTTTGGAATACTGTATATCGCAACTGCCTGATGAACAGCAACGAGTGATTCGCGGCACATACATAGAAAAGTTGGAGCAGAAAAAGCTGGCTTCTGAGCTGTGTATTAGCGATAGTACACTTCGAAGGTATCGGGATAAAGCGTTGAGTTCGCTTGCAGAAATGTATATGATGCTAATTAAGGCGGGGGTGGTAATCGAGTGGTAGCTCAGATACAATACCACGGCTGGTTGTGCACGCAAGAAATATTGCCTGAATTTTGCCTGTTGTTTTTTGACAAATGACAAATAGGGTGTCCAGAGGAAACCCTGGGCACCCCATTTTATGGTATTCGCTTATGGAAGTTCAACTTGATGAATTCCACATAAGACTCTGCGGACAATTATTGCTTACCAAGTTCCGTACATTGAGATGGTAGAGGCGCCGGAACCAACATTGAGGCCTGTGTCAACAAAACCGTAGCTATAGCCATCGCCATCAACTTTGATCCACTCGCCATCAGTGCGCTCAACATAGTTGATTGCCTTCCAGTCTGGATGAGTCTCACCAGCTAAACTCGAAAGGCATGCGACCCTCATATTTTTTGCAACAGTGCCCCAACGAGTTCCGCTGGCGGTATAGATTTCTTCGCTTCTCCTAAACTTAAACGTTTTGTAGGTAGTGCCGCTAATTCTTACTGTACCATATGCGTAATCAGTGCAGTAAGAGTAGAACAGGTTTGCCTCTTCTTCGCTCATAATTGGATCCCCGCTCGTAGTCGTGAGAGGCATGAAGCCGAGTTTGATGTTCCCCGAGCTGTCTCGAAACCAAATACTGTTGCCGCCCTCACCGTACTCATAGCTAAATGCTTCGTTGTTGTAAATTGTTCCGACCTTTGAACCAGGATTGAGCGAGTCACTGTTTTCATAAACGGGAAAAGCCAGGCCACTCTTGTTGATGCAAAATTCAGACATTACTTGATCCTCCATATCTTTCTGTTTAGTGTGTATCGTGCAGCTCAATAACTAATACATTTTAGTTTCCCTCCTTTTGTGGTTGTCTGATAAGGAAAGAGCTAACCGGAATCCCGAATGTAAACGGCTAGGCAAATAGCACCTATAGGCTGCGCTGCTTTGACGTAGGGATCAAAATAACCTGGCTTGCTAGTTTACAAATGGCAGTTTCTGGACCCTTTATTGGGATGTAACATAACTCAAAATTCTGGAGGGGCATATGTCAATAGTTGAAATTTTATGGGGGAACAAGAATACGACACTTATGCAGATATTAACTATATTGGTTGTCCTGGATTATATTACCGGAGTTTGTATCGCAATTCGAATGAGGAAGTTATCGAGCACCATCGGGTTCCGCGGCATTTCGACAAAAGTGCTCATATATGTTATCTTATCCATCTGCAATATCATGGATAATTTCATACTCAAGGATGGGATTTCGATTCAGTCTGTCGCAGTTCTGTTCTATTGTACAAATGAGATCATAAGCATTTTGGAAAATACAGCGAAAGCCGGTGTACCTCTGCCACAGAAACTAAAGGATATCTTGGAAAATCTTAAGAGCAGCTAGACTGCTAAGACGCCACTAAAGCGCGCATAAAACTAGGGAGAGGGAGAAGCAAGATAATTTGCTTCTCCCTTTGGCTTTGTATAAAAACGAGGGAATTTTTCGTTTGAGGTCTAATTCTGCGTGTCAAGGGCAGTCCTAATTTTCGATTCTGCCCGTTTTTTTATCTGGTTTATGTTTTGCCTAGAAACTCCAAGATGTTTGGCGATTTCTGCGGATGAGAAACCATACTCATAAATTTGGATTATGACAAACTGTTCTTTGTCCGTTAGTTGTTGGAGAGGGAGTGTCCAATCGAAAGGCAGATCCTCTGTTGCGTAGTCTGCATCTAGTTTTGCTTTGTGTGCTTCGGTCAATTCTTCTATGTACAGTACACGATTATCATATGGGCCCTTTTTCATTTTAGTGTAGAAGTGAGAGATACATTGTGCAACATAACATACTAGTGCAGCATCTGAGCATGATCTGAGCTTGTGAATATTGAGATGATGGACCAATTCAATGAAATAGAGCGTCACTTCGCTTATTCCTTCCTCAATATCCAACTTTCTCCCGTATTTCTTTATGACTGGAGAAAACTTCTCAATTAGACATAACATATCGTCTTTATTGCCACTCTTGGCCGATAAAATTTTATCTGCTAGCATTGCCAATCTCTCCTTTGCCTTTTAGGGCAAAGGAGAGATTCTGGGCAAGAAATGTAAACTTTCGATCCGGTCCAAAATTAGGAAATAGAGTCACTCTCTTGTGCTGTATGTTTTAGGACAGCGGAAAGGGGACAGGACACTTGCCGAGCAATAACGAAAATGTGAAGTTTGTTACTTTCGGTAAATTTGTCCCGCATAATGCTTTTGCTGACATACATACATCGACATAGTTTGTGTAACAGTGGTAATACGATAAAAATATGTTCACCAAATAATGCATATATAATTGGCATAGAATAACAGGACAAAGGAGATAAAAGTTACTCTTACCTACTCTGTACAAGGCGATTATCTACACAATTGCGGGTGGACCAAAAACGCAGTGTGTGGAATGCTCGGAAATATGGAGCGAGAAAGCTATATCAATCAGAGATATTGGGAAAATGGTAACACCAGTGAATCCAACGGTTTAGCTTTGTGCAGTGGACACCGTCTACTTAATGCTTTGACTGGGCAGAAGACAAGAGACATCCGGTTAGCGATATGGATAGTCGGTCCGAGAAAATCCTGTTCAGAGTTGATGACAATATTGATGACCGGTGAATCCTGGTGAGTGCCTATAACTTTTCTTTATGTCTTTAAGTAGTCAGAGCAGAGTTCCTACTATCTGGCATGTGTCTTCACGCACAACTATGAAAGGGCGAACAACATTTCTCCTGAAGAAGTACCAGGGCAAATAACACCAATAATTGGTATAGCTTGGTAGACAGATATAATGTAGAAATGAAAGTAAAAATAGCAGCAGGGTTGCCGGAAAGTGTTCTTCCGGCAACCCTGTTGCTATAATATGTAAAATGAGGGTAGACATAAAAATTGTTTGTCGTAGTGAATGAATACTTAAGACACTTTTTGAGTCTTCTTACGTATAGAATAGGCACCCACTAGCGTGGGTGCCTATCTTGGAAATTCAAATACGGGCGAGCTACCCTGGTGAGATTATCTTGAAGTGATAACGCTCATTTGGTAAGATGACAGGAGAAAATTATATTTTATAGTAACGGGATTGGAATCTCTCCTGCAACATCTTGCACAGAGCTTCGTACTCATCAGGCGGCATAACGTCCCGGCTGATAAATAGGGCGATGCGGAAATCGCGCCGCATGGTAAAATAAAGCCCGTATTGGCTCTCATGGACCCGGTCTACCTTTGCGAGGATGATTTTGCGTGATCGGGAGCGGCCTTTCGTTGGGCCGTCCTCATCGCCAAAAGGCCGCAGCAAAATCTCCTGGCGCGGCGAGATGTTGATGACCTGCGGAGTGATCTCTATGGAAAAGGGCTCAGACAGGCGTGTCCCGGAAAGCCTTAATCGGAAGAACATCGCAGTGCGTAGGGAGTAGGGCATGAAGAGCAGCCAAAAGATAGAACAGAATAGTGCAAAACCATAAGCGAAAGCAATGAGGGCTCTGCCTACTTGTGTGTGTGCAGGTATTCCCAAATACCAGGCAATGTGGAGAACTGCTGTTTCAGCTACAAAGAATGTAAGGGTTGCATATATGGGCGAGGTCCATGAGCGGGCGTGGTTATGCCGTATATAATAGCGACATGCCTCCTTCGTCAGCTGCTGCTTCACATGTACTGTACAGCGGAAAACCTCCATATTTCCTGCTCCTTTTGATTTATGGTTTATGCAAATGAAAGCTTGGTTGCGACATCCAAAATAAATGCAGCAGCTGCAGATCCGATAGCGTATCCACCAAGGAGAATAGCACCAACTACTACAACACCAATCATCGCCATTGCCAATGCTTCCTTGTTTTCAGCAATCCAATTGTTAACCGTGGCATAATTCGGCGGTGGATTCTCCATATCTGTATCAAAGGTATATTTGAGTGTGACGGAAAGTTTTGCGGTAGTCGGAATCTCGGTGGTGGAGTCATCCACATCGAAGAGGAGTGCGGTGATAGAAATACTAAGCTTCTTGTTGACGACATCAAATGATACAGAGTAAGATATACCGCCATCGTTAATAGCAAGCGCAAATGAATTAAAATCAGGTCCATACTGATCAAATCCAGAAATACTCGCACTTGTGATAGAATCGAGAACAGCGCTTAGGGACGAAGAGACAATCTGTCCATCTTTAACCGTACTTGTAATCGAAAGATCGCCTTCGCCTACAATTGCATTGATTTTGGCAGAAATAGAGACAGTGATACCCGGAGCCTGGATGAGAGTTATTTCATTACCATTGAACAAAAAGTTTACGGCGAAGATGTCGGCAGGAAGTTTCTGACTATCAAGAATTCTGGAAACTGTCTCCAAGTATTTGTTTTGGATTTCTGCTTCGCTATCATCTCCAGGGCTGGAGGCGGTTGAAGGATCAATCAAGGCGCCAGTGTCTCGACCGGAAGCAATGTTGTTATCAATTTCGATACTAGCATTGCCGTTGCCGATAGTCAATGTAGAAATCTGATCAAACGCCCAGTTGTTTGGCAGCGGATACCCAATGTTGCAGCTGAAACCGGAGGACATGTCACATACAAAACTGCTTTCAGAGATGCCAGCTCTTTGAATTAACGTACATACGTAGCGCGGACCATAGATCCCAATGCGATATTTATTGGCGCCAATTTCGTTGAATTTCTGCTTGATAGCCTGGAAATAGGGGAGTACATAATTGTTTACGTCATCAACTGTAGCATCAAAGTCGACCGCAAAATACACGATTGTACGGTTGGGGAACTTCAATTCCCGCAGTGCGTTAAACGCATATGTGGCGTCACGGTAGCCGCGTGCCGTGGTGAAATACTCTTTATAGTTGTTGCTCGTCTGGTAAATCGGGAATACCCGCAGGCCCGCATTGAACAAGATCTGCATTTCGCTGAGGGTGAGCTTCTTGTTGATTCCGCCGGTGATATACCTCCCGACGATCTCGCGTCCATTATTCACAAGTACCTGTGCCTGCGCTGCATTGAGCGGGCGCATGAAGTCACATGCGGTCCCTACACGAGACTGGTCGCCATAGCTCACCATGAGAGAAGCCCATGTTTGTCTGCCTGCGATACCATCAGCAGTCAAGCCGACAAATTCTTGAAAATCAGTTACCGCGCTTTTCGCTCCGCCGCCGAAAATGCCATCAAAACCATTGGGATCGAAGCCGTTAGCGTATAACGCGTACTGGAGGAGATATACATACTGCTTGTTGGTGACGGTCCCATACTGCTGCAGCGTGGGACAGCGATTCATCGTTGTAGGTCCCCAGATTCCGTCAACGACCGTGTTGGGGTACTCCTTCTTTTCCTCGATCTGGAGACCAGAGATGAGTGCTCTCTGTGTACGCTTAGTAAAAATGCCATCACAGGGGATAAGCCCAATCGTGGTGTGGTACTTGTTGTTTAGAGACTGTTGGATCGTCCTGATGTTGGAATCACCATTCTGAAGCAGGGTATATGCGTCCATATTGAGCAGAGCCTCCATTACTTCGGCATCTGCCACACCCGTCTGTTCTGCGGCGCTGAGACCTGCGTACATCTGCAGCTTTTTTACTGCATTCAATGTGCTGGTGGTATAAACACCATTAAAGTATACAGGGTCAAGTCCCTGCCCCTTGCAGTATAGTGCGCCTTGCAGAATGTGGATCTGACGATTGATAGTGGGCACGTCAGAGTCACTGCTAGGACTTAGAGGAGAGAATGCAGATAATGTCGCATCTCCCAATATTCCATCAGCGGCTACATTTAGTTCGATTTGAAGGGCCTTGATCAGGCCTCGGACCGTGCCCCAGCCGGTAATGCCGTCTTCTGCTACAGAGATGACGCCGGGGTATGTGCTGTTAAGCCATTGCTGAGTTTCTTTTACCTTAATGTCCATAATGTCCTCCATACATATTTTTTGATAAGTCGCTGAAATTTTACAGAAAAATATGTTTTCTACATGATAATGCGTCCCCCTTTCACCGGTCTTCAACATAGAAAGAGAAGGGGACACTATCTGATGTAAACTAGCCCGAAATCTATCCGCAGATGTATTCATACTGAAACTTGCAGGCTCGACGAGTAGCAGAAAGGAAACACAAGATGACAAAACGAAGATTGATTTGTGCTCTGCTAATTATGTCCGCATTCATGTGTGCATGCTCAGAGCGAAGCCACCGTGTGGAAAACCAGACTATGGAGGATGCAGGTGAGGAGCAGAATACTGTAGTAGCTCCAAGTGAAGTTGCAGAAGAAGCGAAGAGCAATGAAGAAGGTGAGCAAAAGGTGACCGCCCCCTCAAGGGAGGAGGTCCTTGCCATGCGCCAACGGGTTTTGGAGGGGATGACGGAGGAAGACATCCGGCAGTTGACGGAAGAGGTCAAGTCAGCAAATTTAACGCTCGAGCAAGCATACATGTGGGATGGGCTCTTTGAAAGATTGGCTGACAAGGATAGTCTTTATTGGAACTATTTTTATGAAGAGGGCGAGATACAGATCGGATGGGCGTACGATGGAAGTGATGAAGACATAGCGGAGATCCAGGAAAAGGAAGGGCTTTCTGTTGAGGAGATTTATGAGAAATACGGAGCTAAGGTCAAAGCGTATAACGACTGCGACGCCGAAAGCTTCATTGCATTATTTAGTGGATTGAAGGAGACGGTACAGACAGAAGAACTGAGAAATGAGCTGCAGCATGTCATGGATGAGATCAAGCTTGCCGCGGAGACAAGAGAGGTTGAGCACGTCCAAAATGCCTATATGCTCTTGCATGATATGGATTATTTCCTGCTCAGGTATGGCCCCGAGGATGTAGGGCCGTATGTCACCGATAGATCCACGATCTCAAAATTCTATGGGGCCCTGTCCCTGTACGATCAGGAAAAAACGGCTTTCGAATAATTATCAGCATTTGCGCTTAAGCAGTCTCTTGTTTTGTCGTATTGCTAATAGACTATGCGCCATGAGTTAAATATAAAAACGACTTTCACAAACTTGATCTTCCGGGAGAATCGTTTGCTTTGTATAGTGTAAAGCAAACGCATGTGATGTTTCGGCATATTTTCTGTGGTAGTGCATCCCTTCTCCGACTGGTGAAAAACCCGGTTTAGAGGACGAGACCAATCATGCTGTGATATTGCGGGAAAAATTGGCACTGAAATTTTGGAAACTACATTTACTTTTCATTCCCCAGACTCTCTTTATCTTTCAAATCAGCTAATTGGCCAAATAGAGTTAGGTATCTTTAGTTGGTCATTATGCCTAAGTATTAGCTGATTCAAAAAAAGAAGGAGCATAAAAATGAGTCTGGACAAGTTTGTTGAAGTTGCTGAAGGTGAAGTTGGGTATACCGCAGGTGAGGACGGCTATACAAAATACGGTGATTTTTTCGAGATGCCGACTGAAGATTGGTGCGCCATGTTTGTGTCTTGGTGTGCAAATGAGGCCGACATTCTCACAACTTCTGACACCGATGAGTGTCCTTATGTTCCCAAGGAATCCACAGTGACTAATATGAAAAAGTTCTACACCAATAGTCGGCGTGCCCTGAATCCTGTGCTGGATTCCAGCAGCCCCAATTACCCTCAGGTTGGTGATTTGGCCGTCATTAGATCCGAAGGGTACAGCAGTGATAACCACATCGGCATTATTGTTGATGTCGATGGAAGTGATATCACTGTAGTTGAAGGAAACACTTCTCGTAGAGTGAGGCGCGTCACATATTCAGACCTCTACGCCAGCAGCTTTGGAGAGATTACCATGCTTTTGAGTAATCATGTGAGTTGGTAATTAGCTTGTAGGATGGGCTTTTGCCCATCCTTCAAGTGTTGAGCGCCATTTTCATTTCTGCCAGCGTGAATCCGAGCTGTCTATCCAGGCCTTCTGAACGGCAGAGTACTGCTTTAGGTTCTTCAATATAGCGAGACAAGAATGCTTGGCAGACTTCCTGAGAAATCTCTCCGTGGGTACTTGACCAGACAGAGAAAGAAGCGAGGGCTTCGTCTACCTTACCACTTTTCGCAAAGAATTCTACGCTCATGCGCCGGGGACTTCTCAGCCGTCCATCAGTTATGAGCCATTCGGAGACATTATACTGGTCAAGAGTCCTACCTGGCGGCCAAGGCTCTACATTGTAGGTCCAGAAGCACAAGTACTCATTGTCATCGTAGGACACCAGATGAATACCGCCATCCCCGGCACCGGCGATACTGCCGAGGTCGGATATCGCTGCAAGTTGCATCGCTTTACCGTCAATAATTGTCCACACCTCGAAAGCCAGCGTTGCCTCCGGATATTCATAGCATAGCATGAGTTCAAGACAGCCGTTGCTGTCAATATCATAGAATAGACCGCGGCCGGTATCCACATGCCCCTCATCCAGTGCAATCTTCGCCTCGATTCCCCCCAGAACAGCAAGATATGTTTCTTTCTCTGCCTGAGATAGATCGGGAAGTTTTTCGCTTACTTCAGTCTTTACTGCTATGTCATTGCTCTTTGATATTTCTTCTTCTTTATCTGTCGCCGTATGTGCCATATTGCTTGGATCCTCATACTCGTTAAAGACCCCCATCTCACTTTCAAAAGTATAGGTTTCTTCTCCACAGGCGCATAGAGTCAATGCAAGGGTAACGAATACAAAGTATATACTTAGGTTTCTTTTCATGTGGCACCTCCCCATCTATTTTGGTACCTTTCCCAATACCAGTATATAACTATATGTCTTAAGTATAGCGACGCGGGACAAAAAGCAAAACAGTTATTTAAATTTGTTGTGTTTGAGTCTGCCAAATTTTGCTAACTCTAAGTTTACATTATGGAAGTTGCGCGCTCTTTAGTAAATAGACTTGCAAGTCAATTCTACAAATGAAAAGACCTGCTAAACCTGCCAAGAGTTGTCAAGGCCTAAAAACACAAAAATAAAAAAAGATAGTTTCTCAAAAATGGGCATAGCAAAACAGACCGTCGTGTCTTGGCGGCCGTGGAGATGAAATGGAAATCGTCGGTTAGATGAAACTACGGCTTCTCGAAATAGGCCATAACAGTGCCATAGTAGATTCTTAGAAACTTGTTTGCCGCAGCAGTCATGTAAACATAGTAATGCTTGCCCTCCCGCCTTTTACGGTCAAGAAATTGGTATACAGGATCATCAGCGGGTGCATGTTGGATGATGGTGGACATGACTTGGAAAAGCGTTTTGCGCAGTCTGGGGGATCCGCGTTTGGAAATATGCCTATTCTTCGATTCAAAAGTACCGGACTGGCAGGGGGGTGCGTCCACGCCAGCAAAGGCCACTAAAGATTGCTTGCAGTGGAAGCGGCGCACATCGCCGATTTCTGCCATAAGTTGAGGGCCGAGGACAGGGCCGACACCGAACATCCGCATCACAATTGGGTACTCTGGAAGCTGTGAAGCCAGCGTGAGCATCTCATGTTGAATCGCAGAAATTGTTTCTATGATCATGTTGAGCTGAGCTACCGCATGGGTGATGAGGCTCTGGATTGCAGAGGACATTGGAAGCGTATCCACCTGCGAGCCAGCGTGGGAATAGATGGCCACAGCCTTTTCTGCGTTGAATCTGTAACCGGCTTTGGCACACCATTTTCGATACTGGTTTGCGAACGCTTTCTCGGAGTTCCCACAAACGCACTGGCGGTGCCAAAACTTTCCGGCAAAATCCACCCACTTTTCGTGCCCATCCGTATCTCTGGGGGCGCTTTTGAGCAAGGTATTGATGCCAGGAAATGTCCCATCCAACAACGCAATCAGATTGTTTTTGAGATTGACCTTCAATCTTATGTACTGGTCGTACTGGCGGCGGCATGTTTTGAGTGTCTGCCGGATCTGATCAGTAGGAGAGTAACGTTCCAGATCTGTCCAACGGTCAAGGCAGTAATTCGCAATTTTCACAGCGTCCAGTTTGTCTGTCTTGCCCTTTCGGATGGAATTGTTGCCATATTTATAGATTAGTAGTGCGTTCACGGCAGAGACAAAAAAGCCGGCATCGTGCAACACTTTGGCGATAGGCTGCCAGTAGCTCCCGGTGTACTCCATGACGATCCGTGTTTCTCCGGGCAACTTCTCTAAAAAGCAAGCCAGTTTCCTTAACTCTGTATCCGTATGGGATACCTCAAATGGTTCCGCAATCACTTCGCCAAAGGGGCGCATAATGGCTACCGTGCTTTTTCCCTTGGAAACGTCGATTCCCACTGCATTCATTACCCTGTTTCCCTCCGCTCAATTATTTTCAAATTGGCGACCATCGTTTTCTCACTGCCGATTCAAATTGCTTGGTCACACGAACATCCTGGTTTTCCAGTGGTTCAACCTGCCTCAACCGAACGCTACAGTGGAAGGATGGCTGACTGTTTAGCAGCCGGACATGGTTAGTCCATTAAAAGTCTCGTCAGGCCAATTTCCCTTCCATTGTAGCTTAGGCGTGAGTACGAGAAAAGCACGCCTGGCTGGCGTGCTCCTCCCGCCTGTTGGCATTGTAGCAACAAAAGTCAATAGCTGAAATAAAAAAGTCCCGCAAAAATTGCGCGACTGAAAAAGGGCATGACAAAACAAGCTGGAGAAAGAGCTTCGCCAGCCGGGATAAAGCATCAATCTGATTTATCCTTGTGAGGTGCTTTGCTGTGCGTCAAAAGCCTCCAGGCATTCCTTCACACGAGCATAGTAGATACGCAGGAACTTGTTCTGTGCAGCGGTCATGTATACAAAGTACGGCTTGCCCTCAGCGCGTTTCTTATCGAGAAACTGGTACACCGGCTCGTCTGCTGGTGCTTTTCTGAGATATGTGCAGACGATCTGGTACAGCGTTTTCCGAAGATGCGGTGACCCACGCTTTGTGGTATGCGTGCTTTGTGTCTCATGCTTGCCGGACTGGTCCACAGCTGGGTCAACGCCAGCGAAACCCACAATAGAGCTGCGGCGCGGAAAGCGGCGCACATCGCCAATCTCAGCCATGAGCTGCGCAGCTGTGGTTTCGCCAACGCCGTACATGGCGCGCACGGTTTCGTACTCCGGAAGCTGTGAGGCGAGTCGTGTCATCTCTGCCCGCAGAGCAGCCAGTGTGGTCTTGCCTGCGAGAAGCTGCTGCGCGGCTGTAACAATGAGCAGCTTGGTGTTGTCGTTCTTCGGTAGTGTAGTGAAATGCCCACAGCTGCTGGCATAGATGTCCAATGCTTTCTCGACGCTGCAATGGTAACCTTTGCGTTTGCACCACTTCTGGTAACGCTCGGTGAATGCCTTCTCGCTGACGCGGCAGATGCAGTCACAGTGCCAGAAGGTCATGACAAAGTCCACCCATTTCTGGTGGCCGTCCGTACGCTCCGGGCTGGAGAACAGTTCGCTCACGCCGGGAAAGGTCTTGTCGGTCAGAGAAATGAGATTGTTTTGCAGCGACACCACCGTTTTCATGTAGAGGTTGTACTGGCGGCTGCACAGCTTCAGTTGTTGTCTTACAGTGTCCATGGGAGTATATTCCCGCAGATCCACCCAGTTGTCAAGGCCGTACTTGGCAATCTTCATGGCATCGGCCTTGTCGGTCTTGACCTTGCGGATGGAACCGCCTCCGCTCTGCTTGATGTACAGCGGATTTAGGACACAGACATAGATGCCGTACTCATGCAGCGCTGCCGCAACCGGCTCATGATAGCGGCCGGTGGCCTCCATGACAACGCGGGTATCTTCTCCCAGCGCAAGGATGGCGTAAGCCATCTGCTCCAAACCGACCCCGGTGTGGAGAAATTCCTGTGGCAGCAATGCTACTTCACCCATTGGCCGCAGGGCAGCCACCATGCTTTTCCCTTTGGAAACATCAATTCCAACTGCGTTCATATCGCTCCTCCTTCTGATTGGATATGGCCTTTCGCCCTTTCCTCATTGCCTGTTCAATCTCCTGGGTGACGCGAGCGCACACGGTGGCTCTACCTGCGCAAATCGAATGCTGCGAATGAGAGAGGCGGCTGACGGACTCCTTAGCGGGCGTGTTAGCCCAAGGTACACACTGTCAGGCCATTTACTCTCTCATTCTAACAGCTTCGGCTTTGAGATGGAAAAAGACGCGGCTGGCTGCCGCGCCTTAAACCGTAACTTTATTGTAGGAGACCGTAACCACGGTACAGGAGAATGCTGCTGACATTCTTGCCTCTGCCAAAGACTTGAATG
>OESB01000243.1_pt1 | contig 12882 bp, 11 predicted proteins | sample 1540131 | NCBI WGS metagenome assembly OESB01 (sample SAMEA3891888, study PRJEB23780) | metagenome | biome: terrestrial biome; feature: animal house; material: Caecal content | place: Italy | collected 2015-05-05 | reverse complement strand
AAACGCTTCATAGGGGGCCACCTCACTTCCAGTAGTGCTCGCTGACGCCGGAGCCTCGGGCCACCACCGTGATGTTGACCAGATCCAGGTTCCAGAAACCGCCTAGATTGGCATCGCCTTCGATAGTGATGTAGAAAGGCGTACCCAGTTGGATAGCCCGCGACATCCCGGACGGAGTGGGTGACTTGTATGTGGCGTCGATAGAATATGTGATATTCTCCGCGCCTTCGATCTCCGAGCACAGGAAGTCAAAGAGCGATTCGGTCTCTCGGTTGATACCGCCGGACAACTGGATCTGTTTCACCATCTGATCGGCCGCATGGTCCAGCTCCTGTTTCGTAGAGATGATGCTGAACAAGTCGATGATAAAGGCCAGCAGGATAACAGCGATGAAGATAAACACCACTGTGGAGAAGTAGTTGGCCTCACCCCGCTCATTTTTTAATGTCCTGCGGAGCTTTTGCAGGAAAATATGAATGTGAACCACCACCCTTTCTTACAAATAGAAAGCAGCCGCCCCTGCCGGAGCGGCTGCATTACAAAGTTTTGACTGTACAAAGTATAACAGATATGGATTTACGGCTCAAGGGCAGGACCGTGCCAATGTAGGGGCAATCCTGTGCCAATTCACAGCAGCGATTCTACCAGTTGATAAATGTCGGTGAATGGATTGACAGCTATTCCAAATGGCTTATTGTTTCCATTTTGAAGATGATATTGCTCTACACGCTTGGCGTTCTGGAGCGCATCGGCTGTACGCTCAGACAGCTGTGGATACACATCGCCGGTTTTCTCATAATCCGGGAGGTAAGCGATCAAGGCATTCTTCACTGCGGGATAGTCTTTGAAAAATTTTGTGGTGTACTGAAAGTGAAGCAGATACCAAAATTCAAAACAAGGATTAGAGAGGGCGATATGAATGCCCTTCGCATCGGCCATTTTCAGTGCTTTGGAGAGCAATTTATCTTTGGCAGCGATAGGATCAGGGATATTATAGTTCACATCACCGTCTGCAACGACCCATACAGCATCGCCATTGGATGCAGAAAGCTGGTTTTTGCTTTGGTATTCCACGGCTTTCCGAATCAGGGCGAGGTAATCGGTTTCGCCCCCTTTGGCGTGGCTGCCGACCACACGAATATCAATGTTGGTCTGGCGGCTGCGATAATGCTCAAAATACTTTGGTTCGGTTTGAGAGCCCTCCGTCACAATCAGGATGACAGGTTTTAATTTCCTGCGCCGTTGTCCACGTTTTTCGATCTGTCCTCGTGCCATTTTATAGCCCTCCCTTGATAAAAGGAATTGCACCAAAACGGCCGATCAAATATCCCTTTTCTACTTTGGTATCCTTGCGAATGGAAAAATCGTAAAGGGAGAACAAATCCGTGGCTGCTGTCTGATCATCTTTTTCTGTAAACCAAATCTGATCCCTTCTCAAAAAATCCAAATCAAGAAGATTGGTGCTGTGTGATGTGAAGATCAACTGAGCACCTTTTGGATTAAATTCTGTGCTGTCGAAAAGAGATACCAGATGCTTGGTCAGAAGAGGATGGAGGTGTGCGTCCATTTCATCAGCCACAAGAAGCGTTCCCTGGTCTAAAGCCTTTTTCACAACACCAATCAGTTTGAAATAACTGTTGGTGCCGTCAGATTCCTCTGCCATATTCAAAGCATAGGAGCAGGCGTTTCCGTTGGTATCCTGTACCGTGTGAATGGCATCAATATTTGCCAAAATGTCACCGCGTTGAGAGGGAGCAATGTCTGAATCACGCATTTGGAGCGCCTGTATCCCCAGATCCGCAACACGCAGCATAGATGCGATCACACGCCGGTAGTCATCGTCTTTCAGCTGCTCTGCTTCGATTCCATAGGCATCCGCAACGGAATTCTTCGTGATGATCTGACAGGAAGCAAACCACTCCAGGACAGGGATCACTTTGGCGTAACTCCAGTTTGAGGCGACTGACAAGTAAAGCTTGTTTGCCGAAGTGCGCTCTTTGAGTGTGTTTTGCTCATCAATATCGACCGTAAAACGAAAATCCTTGATGTTTTTCCGCTCAAAAATAATCGCCTGTCTGCCGTTGGGATAGTAGTATAGGTATTCCTCTGTGACAGCCTTATCTGTTACAGAAAAGCCATACGCATATCGAACGCCTTCTGTAGTAAAGATGACCTCAAAGCTGCTGGGGCGAGCAGGCGTTTCCGAATCGAACTTAAACGGTGAACGCGCAATCGTTTTATGAAGCTGCTGGTTATGTGAGGTCAGCACATAGTTTACCATAAACCAGAATGCGTTCAAGACATTGGATTTCCCAGAAGCATTGGCCCCATAAATAACAGCGGATTTCAGATAGCTTTTGCTTCCATCTACGATGAGATGCTCTGGATGCTCATTGTCCCTGCTGGACAGCAAGGATAAGACAACTTTATCTTTGATAGACAGATAGTTCTCTACACTAAATTGAATCAGCATAAACAACCTCCTAATTCAGCGTTTTTATATATTATACCCCGTATTTTGTGAAAAATCAACGCAAACAAAAAATAAAATCAAAGACAGAGGGGGTTGAAATGGCATTTATGCGTCGAGCTTAGATCTGATGGGTATGTTGAATCAGAGTGGCTGACGATTCCCGTTTCTTTGACAATGACACATTATTTTGATTCAAGTGATATGTCCTCGTCGGAACAATAGAAATGTTCTTGGATTTACTCTAAAAGTGTAATTTCCCCACTTGTTGGAAGCCCATGCCGCATGATACAATAGCAAAGATAATGACTGGAGGTTCGCATAATGTTGATTTATTTGCAGATGCTTGAAACTCCAGAAGAGAAGTCACTGTTTGAACAGATCTATCTGGAGTACCGTGGCCTGATGTATCATGTGGCCTACGAAATTTTACATAACGAGCAGGATGCAGAGGACGCTGTGCATCAGGCTTTCGTAAAAATAGCAGAAAACATTAAAAAAATTGATGATCCGGTGTGTCCAAAAACGCATAGCTATGTCGTTACAATAGTTGAACACCAAGCAATAGATCAGTATAGACGGTTACAAAAACACCCTTCTGTCGAACTGATCGAGGAAATTCAAGGCACAAATGCTCATTATGAAGGGGACAACGATTTGACAAAATGTATCTTGAAATTGCCCGCCAGGTATCGTGAAATGATTTTGCTGCGCTATCATCATGGGTACACTGTCAGGGAAATTGCACAGATGCAGGGACTGTCGTTGTCGGCTGCAATTAAACTGGATCAACGAGCCAAAAACAAATTGAAAAAACTATGTGAGGAGGCGGGAATCCTGTGATAAGCGAGGAAATGCTGAAAAAGGCGGCGGCTGAAGCGGATCAGGCAATTCGGGATTCGCTCCCCGCTCCAGCAGAATGTGAGCATGAGTTTTCCCCATCGTTTCAAAAAAAGATGCGCCGCACCTTTCGCAAAGCAAAACACCCTGTAATCTATAAACTGCCCAAATATGCAGCCTGCTTTGTGCTTACGGTAGCTCTCGCCAGCGGCACATGGCTGACAGTGGATGCAGAAGCGAGAGCTGCTTTTTTCGCATGGGTGCGAGAGCAGTACGCGGCATTTGTTGAGTACAGATTTATTGGCGAAGCGCCGCAAGAAAACACTATTGTAGAGTATGAGCTAACATGGCTGCCTGAAGGTTTTTCTTTCCAAAAAGAACAGGACCTTAGTAATAGCACATATCTCACTTATGCTAATGATTCTGGGCAGCGCATACTTTTTTCCTATTTGGAAGGAAATGATGCCACAAGTTTGTTTATGGCGGCGGACTACACAGAGGTACAATCAGTTCAAATTGGAAACATAAACGCAGACTTTTATCAAGCCAGCCAGGAAACATCTCCTAATGGGTTGGTTTGGGTATCAGAGGAAGAAAATATGTGCTTTTGCATTACGGCATCTTTGCCTAAAGACACAATAATAAAAGTGGCCGAAGGCATCCAAAAAAATAATCAAAAAAATTTCTAAGCAGCTGTCCAAAATGACCTCCTTCATTCGTTTACAGGGTATAAACGAATGAAGGAGGTCATCTCTGTGAAAAAACGAATTCTTCCAATCCTAGTTGTCTTTCTCATGATATTTTCCTCCACTGCCTATGCTGCTTCACCACGAGTAGCACCGATTGTCCCCGGAATTTCTTTTAGCGGAACAACCGCCACCTGTACGGTATATATTTACGCAGAGCAAATGACTGATGACATTGATGCGGTAATAAAATTGTGGCAAGGAAGTCGGTGTATCAAAACTTGGGAGGAATCTTCTGTTGGGGATCTTGCCTTCAGTGGCACAGCAACGGTATCAAGAGGACAAACCTATCAATTAACAGTTGATGTTACTCTTGCGGGCGAGACGCTACCACGCTTTTCTATTGAAAAAACATACAAATAAGCAAATTGGGCCCTAGGCTTTGATGACAAAGCAACGGTGACAAACGGAGTGGAGGTGAACTTGAAATGGTTTAATTCAATATGGGCAAAGTCTATACAATACTATGGGCTTGGCCCACAAACTAAAAAGCAAGGTGAAAATAGGATGCTCGGTAGGTTTAAGAAAAATTATTATTCCCGAAATCAGATGTAGGAAAGGAGTTCCATTATGAAAAAGATGCTGTCTGCGATTCTCTCACTTGCTATGGTTTTTACCATGTGCACTACCGCTTTTGCCGCCGAAGAACAAGCAGCTGACGGCACTTTCGATGGGTACCAAGAAATCGTCCAAAGTTCTTTCTCCCAGAGATCCGCTACGCCTGCTACACTTAGCAACTCTAACGATAAAGTGATTATCCACAACAACGGCAACTTGATGATCTCTGACTATTTCGCTGAGGGCAAGAACGACGGGAATAGTCTGGTTGCCGTAACCTACATTCCTGTGGATGGAAAGATCATCGAAACTGCTCATTTTACCTCTGGGGGTTCCATGAGTGAAGCCCAGTTGTCAGATATAGTTGCTGACTATGAAAGCGAACTTTCCCTTTCTGAGCTTCCGTCAGTTTCCCCAATGTCCACAATCAAGCATTATCAATGGACCTTTCCTGCAAACGGAAAGACCATGGCATCCCTCACCACAGCTGTGACCTGCGACAGAAAATCGAGTAATTCGACGGTTGACGGCGTGGCATGTTCCGTTTGGGATGTTACGACTTTCTCCCAGCTGGAAAAAGTGGACGCTATGCGTTTGAATAATCAGTACACCAGACTGAGCGTTGACCAGCCTAATGAGCATCTTATTGCTTACGGCCCATCCGAGTCCACTTCTGGCGGGGATATTACAGTTGGTCTTGATGGAGCTGGTGTGCCGAGCTTTTCTTACACATTTAACATCGACGGATTTAGCGTTGAGAACCTAAGTAGCATGAGCGGCGAATATGGTCGCTGGGCTTTCATCGACAATTTCGGCAACGAACCCGAATTTACTACCAAGCCGGGTATCCGTGCCACTAATAGCCATGGGGATTTTGTTGTCGAACTGAGCCATACTGTGGATGCAACCGTCAATGTTGCCCAGAGCATTAACCAGTCTACTGGTGTTATTCAGATCTGGGTGAACGACCGATAAAGCTAAAAAAGGGGCTGTTGCAAAGGGGCAACAGCCCCTTTTTTAGCGATATTGTTCTCCACTTTGGGCTACAAATACCACTGACACTTCATATTGCTTATCTGGCGCCTGCATATACAAAATCTCATTGTTTTCTATGTCAAGTTTGTATTCCTCGATCCCATCAGATGTAGAGTAAGTGACCTGAGCAAAATCTAAATTTCCCTTATTTATCCAAAACAAATTATAATTCACACCATGAATGGAAACCGTTGAAATAAGACTTTCGCTCCCGTCCTTATTTGCATTACTTTGAAACTTGTATTCACCACTGCCTATCGGCTCAAAAACAGCCATTCCATACATGCCGTTTGCACCAGTGTATCCACTAATAATATAATCATCGATTTTAATTTCAGTATCAATATTCACATCTCTTAAATTAACCAGTTCATTAAGATACTGCTGCCTTAGTTCAATAGTAGCGCAGTTTTTGTTTTCACTACAAACCACGGAAATAGCCCAAATCAATACAAAGACCAAAATACTCACAATAGCCAATTTCAAAAAGATTTTTTTCGTCATAGAAAAATCCCCCTCTTTTCCTTGAACTAAAGCAGCTTCTTAATACTTCAGTAATCCAAGCAGGTACCAGCCCTCGTCATATTCAATCCGGATTATAGCAAAGCGGTGCGATTGTTTTTCATTTCATACGTTTTATTACTACGTTCTCCTAAAAGGGTTTCACCTGCTCTTGGGCTGTCCCTGATCCACCAACTGCGGTAGCTGCGTCCACTTCAGCTCTACCAGATTAACGGAAACGCTATCTACGATAGGTCAGGATGACTATATTCCCTTAAACTTATCCCCTATACTTAATAACGAAGTATATTTCAAGATTTGGACACTACAAAAATTTTTTACCAGATAATCCTTGAGTATGACTCTGACGGATGTGTAGTTAGCTTGAAGCGCAATGAACTAAGTAAATAGATGAGCGGACCTAAAATAACAAAGCCCCCGCTCCAGTAAGGCATAGGTAAGTGCCGCTGGAGCGGGGGCTTTACGTTATACTATCACAGGTTCTGCCGGACAATCCGCGTGATGATGCCCAAGGCGATGCTGTAAAAATATCTAATAAGAAATAGCCCCCCGCTGTTGGCAAGGTGGTAGCCCCCCCAGGTGTGGGATCAAGCGTGTTATAGGCATCCGCAAAAATAATTCAAAAGATTTTCAGGTAACTGTCCAAAATGACCATTTTCATTCGTTTAAAAGATATAAGCAAATGAAGGAAACCACTTGTTAAAATACAAGTCTTCAATGACCTTCTGTGATTTAGTATGCTTGAATTACGGATTTTACAAGAAAGAGGTGATTCCGATGGGCCAGGAAATTGAGCAGTAGTTTTCTCACCTATTTCCGTCTAAGGGAGATGGTTCCAATGGTTTATTACATAGTCTAAGAAAGGTGAAAGGAGGCAAGATTGAATGAATAAAAATTTCTTTTCTAAATGGATAACTCTGTCAATAAATACAATCGTTTTTTTAGTTGTTCAATACATTCTTGGGTGTGCTATTTTTTCCTTTCAGCATCACCCAATATTCATTCTATTCTTTGCCAGTGAAATGTATATTTTCACAAAATATCTAAATTTTTTGACTAATACACTATCCTCAAAGCCACTTGCCTATACAATTTTTGTCGTTACACTCTTTCTTTTACTGTGCCTATTCCTTTTCATTGGAATACTCCCTATATCTACTCATTTTCAAAAAGTATGAAGGAGGCTACATACCATGAAGAAAACCAGCAAACTCATATCAGCCTTTATGGCTGCTATCCTATGCTTCAATCTTATGCCCTTTAGTGCCTTTGCGAACGCAACTACCATGCGTGAAGTCGATGCCTTAATGAAAAGCTATCACGCCATTTTGGAAAGCACTCCTCTTGCTGCTGCGACAACCATCACAAGCTATTCCGGCGGCACTCTAACACTGGACTATACTGGCAGCCTAAGCCCGATTTCCAATGTAATCTTTACAAAAGTCATTTATATGGGAAATAAACAAGTAGAATTTTATCAAAAGGGTATGAACAGCCCTACTTTCGTTACCTTCCTTGTAGATGAACTGATTGGACAAGGTGTAAGCCTTATCACAAAATCGGTCGCTGCAAAAATTGCAGCAGCTCTTTCTGTTCCTGAGTCCGCCGTGGCATTTCTCATTGGTACGTCTGTTGCCGCTACATTGTTTGTATTCCAAAACCTCGAAACTTGGGATTTGAATGATGCTATTGAAAACAGTAGCAACGGAAAAGTTAAACTGGAATACTTCTACAGCACCAATATTGTTTTCCCATACTATCAAGAGTACCAAAACTTTGAGCCGTGGGACAACAATAAGGTCGAAATTCCTGCTGACTACGATTACGATTGGCAATCCGGCGTCTACGATTGCGAATACCTCTCCCAGTAATCCTACTCCAAAGGCAACAGCTGTTGACTTCCATAAAGCTAATATAGCTTTGGTAAACTGAATTTATCTATTTTACGAAATATTTTTAATGGCCTGTGCCACTACAACTATATTTTGAATCTTGCGCAATGCTGCGGGCTATATGATTTCATTTTAAAACCCCGCTCCAGTAAGACACACAACCGAGTGCGATACTGGAGCGGGGGTTTTATATTATACTATCACAGATTCTGCCGGATGATCCGCGTGATGATGCCCAAGGCGATGCCCCGCTCCACATCCAAATGGGTGACGGCAAAGGATACATCATCCTTTTTCCCGGGCGTCCGGTAGTCATAGCAGGAGTGGGCCACCGCGTTGACACCATTGGCAAGCCGGACATAGACCACGCCCTTGTGTACATCGGTCACTTTCCCGGCGTATTTGCCCTGGATACGGCATTTCTGCAGGTTGTCCCGGTCCGTGTTCTCCGATGTGCTTTTGATGTCGGCACGGATGCCAAGATCCTCCAAACTGTTGCGCCGCACACCGAGGATGCGGACCAGCACTTCGTCGCCTACGGAGAAACGCTCATGGGCGTCGCCGATCCAGTCCCATGCCAAATCGCGGGCCAGAATCGACGTCTCGACGCCGAACACCTCTACACGAACGACCTTCTCCGCTACCGCAATGACGCGGGCCTGAACGATGCGCCCCTCGTAAATGCGGTACTTGCCCTCGGAATCCAGATCAAAATAGAAGGTCTGTCGCTTCCGCATCATGGCCTCACGGCGGCTGGCGACTACGCTGCGGGTCTTGGAGTCGATGCCGCGCACCACAAAGTCGATGTCCGCGCCCAGCATATTCCCCAAAATCTTGTTCTGGCGCAGCATCAAATCAGCGTACTCCTGACCGGAAGGACTGCGGCCAAGGTTGATCATCATCTCCTTGAGGGGGATGATGATGCGGAATCCCTTGTAATCCACTACGGCCACGGTTTTGCGGTTGTCCAGCTGCTCGATGCCGCCCAGCTGCCCTGTGAGGATGCGGCGGGTGCGGTAGGCGTTGTGGATCTCATGCCAAATGACATCCTCCCGGTCTTCCTGCGTTTCCACCTCTTCACGGCTGCGAATGGTCAAAATGGAGGGTTCGCTGCGGCGAATCGCGGCGGCCCGCCGGGGAGCAGCAGGAGTATCCTCCGCCGTAGAGCCTTCCTGATGTGCCTCATCTGCTGATGCGGGAAACACATCTTCACCAGGGGACACCATATCTTCGGAGGGAGCGAGGGAAACCTCGTTCTCATCTTCGGTGACCGGCTCCTCCGCAAAGGCTTCATCCTCCGCAGGAGCCGCGTCTTCTGCAGGCGCGGCCTTTTTGCGGCGAGGGGACCGTTTGGGTTTGGGGGGAGCCGGTTCCCCGGCATCTTCAGAAGCGGTCTCCGCAGGGGTGTCATCTGCACTTTCCGCAGACAAATCGGCAGAAGTTTCCCCCTCGCCGTCACCGTCCTCCCCGGCCACCGGTTCGGCAGGCTCATCCAAATCAGAAGGAGTGCCGGCGGCAGCGCCGCCATCCTCGCTGCCATCTTCGCTGGCAGCTTCGTCAGGCTCCTCCGTTTCCGAAAACTCAGGGAGAGGATCAGAACCTTCCGAAGTGGCGCCACCGTCAGACTGGCCCATAGAGGTGTCGTCATCAGCCTGATCCATAGAGGCCAGCAGCGCATTCAGATCGTCGCTGTCAGGCGGAGCCGCCGCATCGGCCAGGATGTCATCGGAAGAAACGGTACCGTCCATGGGGACAGCGTTTTCGGGAACAGGGATCTCCTGTTCCTGCAATACTTTTTTCTTGGTTGCCATAAAATGAAAAACCTCCTATATCTTGATATTTAAGAAAGGATCGAGTCCTTGTCTGTCGTGATAATGCCATCAGGGGTATCTCCAACAGGAGACGCTGCGGCCTTTTTGGCGCCGGACGAAGTAGTGGCAGCTTTCGGCTTTTTCTTCACAGGCTTCTTGGGAGTGGGAGCCTGCGAGGTGGACGATGTAGCAGAAGGCGGGGTTTCCTGCGCTGCTCTCTGCCAGTCGGGGATGTGCGCGGATGCCTTGCAGGAACGGAGCTTCGACGCCTCCGGGTGTTTGGAGTAGTCCATTTTGTCTACCTTGAGGACTTTTTGCCCACGAATGATGACCAGCGCCTGGGTGATAGGCAGCCGCAGGACTTCATCCGGAGTGAGGACGGGACGCTTACCGACGCCGGAGGTCTCCCGGTATTCCGGTGTGTAGTTGGAGATGCGCCAAGTACCAAGCTGTTTCGATTTGCTGGATACTGACACAGAAGCCAGGCCCGTGCGCGAAGAAATAAACTCCGCTGTCAGCTCGTCGGTGCAGCCCAAAAACAGCTGCGCATCGCAGTTGCCCAGTATCTCTTGCCAAAGGTTGAGCGGATAGCGGTTTTGCAGGCCCGCCAAATTTTGGAACACACAGCTCATGGAGATATTCCTTGAGCGGATGACGCTCAGCCGGCGGGAGAGATCCGGAATAGTGCCGCAGGCCGTCAATTCTTCACCCAGGATATGAACAGGCACCGGCAGCTTGCCGCCTTCACAGTTCTTATCTGCATATCGCACGAGTTTGATGAAGCAGAACGATAGGAACAGGCTTGCCAGAAAGTCAAAGGTGCTGTCCTGGTCGCTGGTGACGAGAAAATAGGCGCACCGCTCTTGACCGGGCAGTTCCAGGTCAATTTCATCCCGGGTCGTGATCTTCTTAATGAGTTCTGATTGGAATACCTGCAGCCGGGAGCCAAGGCCGATGATGACGCCGCTTCTCACTGTGTCGCTGGCCTGCTTGTACAGGCTGTACGGCGCTTTTGCCGGATGCGTGGGAGGCAGGTTCTCGAAAAGGCTGTCCAAATCAGACTCCCCGCTCAAAGTCAGCAGGCGGTACACCTCGCCGATGTTGCGGTTCTGCTCCGCATAGCTCTGATCCACATAGAGGACCAGGGCTTTCAGCAGATTCATTTCGCAGCTGTCCCAGAAGTGGTCACCCTTCCCGTTGTTCGTCGTATTTTTGATAATGACATCTACAAATATCTGCGCCAGCAGTTCCTGCCCCTCCACTTCGGAAAGGCAGTTCCAACTGTCCGAATTTTCAGGTGAGACTAAATTGAAAATTTTGACACAGTACCCCTGATCTCTGAGATACTCGCTTGACTTCTCGTACAATTCCGATTTCGGGTCCGAGATAATGAGTGACTCTCCGCGCACCACTGCCTGAAGGATGCGGTTCATACAAAACGAACGGGTCTTCATGCTGCCGCTGGAGCCGTACACGGCCAAATTGCCGTTGATACGGGGCTCTTCGGGAATACAGACCGCTTTGCCGTCCAACATCCCCAGCACAACGCCTTTATGCTTGCGCAGGTCAGGAACCAGGTCCAGCACGCCGGCCATTTCCTTGCGGCTCATCCAGCCGGAAGTTCCGTAGGTGCCTTTGGCCGAATAGATAAAATTCCGGTCGGCGTCGTATTCGCCGGTATCGCTGTAGCCCATACGCATGACCATGAGCAGCAAAATTGCCAGCAGGCCAATGCAGATCAGCGCCCCGTACACCCCATAGGGCGGATGGAGCACAGATGTCAGGCAGGTAAAAAAATCGGGCGACGCCATCTCCGGAGAAGTTCCGTCTCCAGGGATGCCGCCGCCCTGTTTCCAAGCTGCGTAATTGCCCAATAACTGTGCCAAAAAGCCACCGGCATAGAGAATAGTGAGAATGGCCAAAGGTACAGCTATCAGGCCGACAATGAGTTTCTTCTTATTTATGGGAATAACCTCCCCTCGAATTTTGTGAAGTCAATGGTTTGCAGGCGCACCCGGCCACCGCAGTAGCGGCGCAGCACATCTGCCTGGAAATCGAAGCAGATCAGCGTGCCGGGGCGTTCCATCAGTTCGAGGGAGGTGTTAAAGCGCACGATCCTGGGCAAATCGCAGAAGTAACCAAACAGCACCGGCGTGCCATCCGGTTCTGCGGCATCCTGCTCTATGGCCCTGCCGGGATTTCCAACAGTAAGCCCCTGGGACAGAATACGGTCAAGTTCCGCAGTTTTTACAGGGTCGCACAGTAAAGCCAGTATCACCTCCCCCTGATGGTCATTGGTCAGAAAATAAAAGTGGTCATAGCTGCCATCCAGCATGAAATAATCGTGTTTAGCTCCGCCGGTGCTGGTGAGGATCTGGTAGCCAAGCTCCATGCTGTCGCCCAGCACAAGCCCGTACACGTTCTCAGTACGGTACTGCCCAGCAAGGCGCTGTTGACACAGGACGCTCCAGAGCAGCGTTTTTACCCGCAGCTCGGACTTGTAGCGCCATTTCATCAAGGCGGCGCCGCTGTTGTAGGTGGCATAGATGCCGGTAGGCGACAGAAGCACTCCCGCGAACCGGGAACTTCGGATCTGGGTGGTATCCACCCCCATGTCTTTGACTTCGCGGGAGCTGTAAAATGCGGGATAAATGACCGCTTCGCCGTTAAAGCCCTGCGGAGCAAAGACCTTCGGCTTTTCATCCGGGTAAATCCCCACTCCGGCATTGTCCATGGTGACATAGGTTTCCGCAAGGCGATGGAGCCGGAGCCGGCGAGTTGTCTCGCTCTTGAGCCGGTTGGTCTCTGCCTCTCCCGTAAGGTAGGATGCAAAACGCTCAGGCCATCCATCCAGCAGAACGGACTTGGCCCTGGCGCCCAACCGATAGCCCCGGAGCCTGTCCCGGTAGTAGGTGTGCAGCAGCCCGCTCTTTTTGAGCGCAGTCACGACCGACTCCAAATAGTAAGGGCTGGCTGGGAGACGGTTGAGCTGGCTGGTGGGGAACTCT
>OESB01000239.1_pt1 | contig 12936 bp, 10 predicted proteins | sample 1540131 | NCBI WGS metagenome assembly OESB01 (sample SAMEA3891888, study PRJEB23780) | metagenome | biome: terrestrial biome; feature: animal house; material: Caecal content | place: Italy | collected 2015-05-05 | reverse complement strand
TGACCTTCCATAATTCAGTTCAGAAGCAGGGCGGAGCAATCCGTCCTGCATACTGTCGTGTGCGCCATGACCTTTTATAGCCACCCATCCTTTTCTAACCTCCCGTCAACCCTTTATACCGGTCTGAATTGTCTCTTGTCCCCGTCCTCCATGCCGCCACCGCCACAGGTTTTGTCGGTGCGAATGTAGGCTGCCGTGCCTGTTCCCTCCGTTTTGAAGTGCATTTCCGGCAAATTCTTCCTTGCGGGCAAGAGTAATTCGCCGGAAAAAACATCGGGAATGGCTCCTCCGGCGGCCTTCTCTGCACCGTAAAACCCGAAGCGGCTCCGGCAGTAAGGAGCCGAACAGAGGGAAAAGAAAACAAAACAAAACATTAAATTTCAAGATTATGGACAACATCAAGGAATCGAAAGAGTACAGGCTCGCAAAGGACTGGGAAATGGCGGTAAACGACTATAGTTTCAATCCGAAACGCTTTGCTGCGGCTATCCCTGACATGCACCCCACGCTTCAGCAGAGCCTTTACCGGCTTATCAGGGAGTGCGTCAAGGTCATGGCGGACGACAGCCGCCGCTATGATGAACGCAACAGGGCTTCGCATGAGGAGGCGAAGAGCATCATGGAATACCTCAATGAACACGGAAAGCATATACCACTAAAATAAGGAGGACAATATGAAGACAAAGGAAATCCAGTTTGACGGCAAGAAATACATCTGCCGCATCGTAGAATCAATCGACGGGGAAGAATTGCTGATTGGCTCCACCGAACTGCTCGACGTTCTGCAACCGGGCAGCTTCGGGGATGCGAATGAAGGCTTTGCTAACAAGGAGGCGGAAGCCCTCTATGACGAGGTGTTCTACTTCACGGAGCCGGAGAATCTTCTCCTGCCTGACGAGGAACTGATTGAAGTCTTGAAGGAAAGCAATCCGGACTGGTTTGAATAGCCGGACATGCGCCTGTGTATTGGACACCGCCTGCATATCCGTGTGGGCGGTGTCGTCTTTTACGGTCGGACAGGTGCCGACGGGATTTCCCTTTTATAGCATAGCAACACAAACAGATACGGCCGGAACGGTCGGATAACGTCCTTTTTCCGCTTCGGACAGTGTTTCCAAATAAAAAATTGTACTTCCGGCGAGAATAAATGCCTGTTTTGCCGTTGTAGCATAAAAAAATTCCATACCTTTGTAGCCGGTTAATTATATCACAATGAATTATGACAATAGAATACGAAGGACACGGCAGGCATCCCTTGTTTCATCTGCCTGCGCAGCCACTCCTGAAAGAATGGCGATGCATCCTTTGTGTGCTTCTATCTGTCGTGCAACCGGACAGGATGCCGGAACTTCAGGAATAGCGGACAATCTCCTTGCGTTAAATTTCACTAATGATAGTGAAATTTTGCAACGGGGGGGGGTACACGCAGGAATTTACTCCAAATTATTTAATTTCCAAGAAGTTATTGGAAGAAATTTTTCTTCCTGCGTCCATTCATTACTCAAGAATCACACAAGACATACCGTATCTCCGCCATGCGGCAACGCGCTGGCGGAGACTTTCATATATCCCCGGAACCGTGCCACGCACGTCAATGCTGTGCCCGCAGGTTTCCGGGGCTTTTTGTATCCAACAGCAAACCGATAAACCAAATATGAATATATGAGCAAGACTTTGAGAACCATAGCGACCGCCATCTGCGCTTTATTCCTGCTGCCGCTGTCGGCACAGGAGAAGGCTGATACGGTCTACACTTTCCGCTTCGTCTCTGACCGGGACATGTTCTATGTTCCTTACGGAGGCAACGATGCGGAACTGGAAAGACTGATGCAGTGCGTGGAACAGTACAGGGCTGACATTCTCTCCGGAGAGACTCCGCTCTATGTGGACGGATACAGCACGGCAGGACAGGGTGAGGCAGAAAATCTCGCCATGTCGAAGGTTCGTTCCAACCGGGTGAAGTCAGAACTGATAGTGCGACAGAAACTGACAGAAGAATGCTTCATCACTAAAAATCACTCAGGAGGAGGTGACTATGTGACGGTGCGGATAGTTATCCCTGCGGATAATAACGAAGAAGCGAGACTTGCTACTGAGCGTGCTGAAAAGGAACAGCTTGCAGTGGAGCATGCCGAACAGCAGCGGATAGCCACAGAAAAGGCTGAGCAGGAGCGCATCGCCCGTGAGAGAGAGCAGGCACGCCTTGCCGCAGAACAGGCCAAGGCCGACAGCCTTGCCCAAGCACAGGCCGAAGCCGAAAGGCTCGCAGCCGAGAAATCGAAAGCCGTCGATTCCTATACATTGTCCCTCCGAGCCAACTTTCTGCGCTGGGCGACCCTCACTCCCGATCTCGGCATCGAGTGGCGCATCAGCTCGTCAGTAGGTATCATGGTTAACGGCAGCTGGACGTCTTGGACATGGCAGGACAACGCCCGCCGCTATGCCCTCTGGGAGGTAATGCCGGAGGTGCGCTGGTATCTCGGCGAGAAAAAAGCCTGGTATGTAGGTGCGATGTTCAAGGCAGGCGAGTTCAACTACAAGCTGTCCACCACGGGCAAGCAAGGCGACCTGATGGGCGGTGGCATCACCGGCGGCTACCAGCTGCCTCTGACCGAAGCCCTCTCGATGGACTTCTCCCTCGGTCTTGGCTACCTGAACGCCGATACGGAGAAATACGATGTGATATACGGTGTACGGGTGCGCAGCGGCAATGAGACGAAACACTGGGTCGGCCCGATCAACGCCGGAGTGACACTGGTATGGAAGATATTTTAAGAAAGGAGGACGAGACGATGAAAACGAACAGCATATACAAGACATCACTTTTAACGGCAGCCCTGCTGCTGGCCGCTACCTCCTGCGTGAAGGACGAGCTGCACAATACGCCCCATCCGGACACCGGTAAGATCACCGTCACCGCCGACTGGACCGACCGGGGCGAGGGCGTGGACATCCCTGCGGAGTGGACAGTGACGATGGGTGACTACACCGGCACGGAGACCGGAGAGACCCATGCACCGGATTACCTCTTCAATCCCGGCGATTACACCCTTGCGGCTTACAATACCCCTGAGAACATCACGATAAGCGGCACCACCGCCACAATCACCGGCACCCCCGGCTGGCTCTTCACTTCCGTACATGAAGTGACCATCGAGGCCGACACTGACTATGACCTGACCGCCACGATGCACCAGCAGGTGCGCCAGCTGACCCTCGTCATCGAGCCGACGGGCGATGCGGCGGACAGGATAGAGAGCATTGAGGGCTCATTGTCGGGAGCGGCAGGCACGCTGGACTTCGCCACCGGAATCTACGGAGCGGCATCCGATGTCGCCCTGCACTTCACCAGGATAACCGAGGGTGACGATGCCGGCAAATGGACCGCCACCGTGCGGCTTCTGGGCATCGCAGGCAACCTCCAAAGGCTGACCGCCACGCTGACATACTCAAACGGCAACCCGCAGCCTACGGAACTTGAGAGCGACCTCACGGCAGCCCTTGTGGATTTCAACGCCGACAAGACAGATCCGCTCACCCTCGGCGGCACCATAGCCGAGACCCCGACTGAAGCCGGAGTGGAAGCCGGCATCACCGACTGGGAGAAGATTGACGGCGGCGGAGTGGATGCCGAGATGTAAGACGTACCGGACAGATAACTGAAAAGATATACGGAAAAGAAAAATAATTAATTTAAGATACGATGAATACCAAGTTTTTTGTACTCGCAGTGCTTGCCCTCAGCCTGGCAGCCTGCACCAACGACAACGAAGTAATGGACAACAGCCCCGTGGCGGCCCGCATCAACGCCGAAATCTCCAACACGGTAACCACTCGCGCCAGCGGCACGCAGTGGGCCACATACGACCAGATAGGTGTCTCCACCATAGCAGGCACGGGTACTTATTACAACAACGTGTGCTACGAATGGAACGGCAGCAGCTTTACCACACCGTCGGAGAACGCCATCTACTTCCAGACTCCCGAGAGTGTGACCTTCCGTGCCTACTATCCGTTCACGGGCACACCCGGCGAATCTGCGGGAGTATTGACTGGAGTCAGCACGGGAAGTGAGAACCAGACGGCTGAAAACCTGCCCCTCATCGACTTCCTCTATGCCACCGGAGCCACTGCCGATACGCACCATCCTACGATAGACTTCACCGACAACACCAAGGACAACGGAAGGGACTGTTCCTTCCACCACTGCATGAGCCAGATCACCCTCACCTTCGAGGCAGGTAGCGGAGTAAGTTTCACCGCTGTCAAGCCTGTAAACTATACGCTCTCCGGACTGACGCTGACGGGCAGCTTTGACACCGAAACCGGTGTAGCCAAGGCGGATGAGAACGCGCAGGCAGCCGACCTCACCATGGGACTGGGCGGCGCACTCACCTCGTCGGTCATCCTCTTTCCGCAGACCATAACAAGCATTGACCTGACTGTGAATTTCAACGACAATGACTACAACGCCACGCTCACCGTACCCGACGGCGCATTGAAAGCCGGCAACAATTACACCTGGACCGTCACCGTCCGCAACAAGGACCTGAGCGTCGGCAAGGCCGAGATTAGCGACTGGAATCCGGTAAGCGGTGGCAATGTGAATGCAGACCTGTAAACAAGAACATACAAAATCTGAGGAATCATGAGTTTCAGACATCTATCATATATTCTCTCCGGTGCGGCAGTGCTGCTTCTTGCGGCGACCGCCTGCACGCAGGACGAACTGGCGGACGACACCCGTCTGCCTGAGGGTGAATACCCGTTGATTATCAACGCCACCGGACTCTCTGTAGAAGCAACTCCTGCTTCCACCCGCGCCACCGTGGACGGCGACTGGGCCGGAGTCACGTCCGTGGCCCTCAGCCTGGAAGACGAGACGAAGGAGTACAACGTGACGGCATCCGATGCCGACGGCTACAAGAAGGCCACCCTGAGCAACAACCTCTCCCCGTTCTGGTGGACGAGCCGCAACGATATCACCGTCAGTGCCTGGTGGCCATACGACCCGACCAACATCTCGCAGATGCCCGCCGTCGTGGTGAAAGCTGAACAAAGCACGCAAGCCGGCTTCCAAAGCAGCGACTACATCTCTGCCGAGAACCAGACGGTACACTTTGACGACCCGACTTTGACCTTCAGTCACCGCACGGCTCGTATAACGGTTAATCTTAGAGAGGGAGCCGGTATCAACGACCTGACAGGAGCGGAAGTCTATGTGACCGGTCTCTCCACTGACGGCGGCAATCCGGCCACCATCAGCACCTATGCATCGGGCAACTACACCTACGAGGCACTGGCCGCCCCGCAGACTGTTGCGGCAGGCGAACCATTCATACAGGTGGACTTGAACGGCGGCACTTTCTACTTCCGCCCGCAGAACAGCGTGGAGCTGAAGCCTGGCAGCCGCTACACCTACACCGTCAATGTCACTGCCAAGGGACTGGAGCTGGTCGGCTGCACCATCGGCGGCTGGGCTGACGGCGGCGGCGAGACAGGCAATGCAGAGGATTTGGGGTACTCCTACAATGCGGATACCCATACCTACTCCGTCTATACACCCGACGGTCTGACGGAATGGGCAAAAGCCGCACAAAGCGACCCATCGCTGAACTGTACCCTTACCGCCGACATCGACCTCACAGGCAAGGAATGGACTCCGATAGGTCGTCCCAGAGGCTACACCGGCACTTTCGACGGGCAAGGGCATACCATTACGGGATTGAATATCTCACCTTCAGAGGATGCAGCAGCATTATTCCATCAGATCAACGGTGATGGAACGGTCATGAATCTACAGCTGAAAGATGTAACTTACAACGGCGTTACGGCAATGGGCGGAATAGCCCATGGCAACTATGGCACCATCACCGCCTGCTCCGTAACGGGGACACTGACGAATACGACTAATAATGGTCATGTCGGGGGTATCGCAGCGACCAATCTGGGCACCATCACCGCCTGCTGGTTCAGCGGCACGATAACCGGAGGAAGCAGTATAGGCGGCATAGCAGGGAGCAATACGAATGCCGGTTCTTATAATGGAAAAATCACAGCCTGCTACTGGAGCGGTGAGGAAATTAGCAATGGCGTAGGCTATGATGTGACCGGCAACAGCGAAACCACGAAAGTGGAGGGCAACTGGACGGATGCCATAGACGGCATGAACGCCGCCCTCACTGACAACGCCTACCAATGGACATCCGGCACCGACGGTCTGCCTGTGTTGAAGAAGAAGTAAAAACAGGACGATATGAAACGATATACCATACATACATTCTCGGCACTCGCCCTGCTCCTTGCGGCCACCGCCTGCACGAGGGACGATGCGAGAACGCTGCCCGACGGCACGCAGCCGCTGACGCTGACCGCCGCCATAGAGGGCAGTGCAGGGACCCGCGCCACCGTGGACAACCGGTGGAACGGCAATGAGACAATAGCCCTGCAAGTAACCGACGGAGACGGTACAGATTGGTACGACTATATGGTGGACGACAAAGGCAACATGTCCGGCGACTACTACTGGACAAATCCAGGTTCCGTCACCGTGCTGGGCCTTTACCCGAATATCATGGCGGAAAGCAACGACTGGACTTGGAGCGTGGAGGAAGACCAAAGCAGCGATGCAGACTATCAGTCAGGCGACCTGCTCTGCAGTGAATTCAAGGCCGTGAATTTCGGCCAAACACCCAACCTTACCTTCTACCACCAGACCGCCAAGGTGGTGGTGAATATCAAGCAGGAAGGCCTGCCCGAAAGCATCAGTGCCACAACGGAGAACATCAGCCTGACCATCGGCGAGGGTGGCATCCTCGCGATGGACGGCTCGTTCACCATCCCGACAGCGGCGGACAATGACGGCCGTTGGCTCGGCACCTGGAGGACTGGTAGCACCAAAGGCAGCATTAAGCCCCACCTTGCCACGGCCAAGCCGGAAGGCTGCTTCGCTACTTACGAAGCCCTCGTCATCCCGCAGGACGTGACGGCAGGCACAAGGTTACTTACCTTTACCGCAGAGAAGGGCGGCACATCTTACAGTCCGTTCTACTACACCCTTCAGAACAATGCCGAGTGGAAGGCGGGGTATGTCTATACCTACGACATCACCGTCTTCCACTACGGGCTTGAGGTGCAGGTGTCGGAAAGTATCAATTGGAATGACGGCGGCACGGGCAGCGGCAATATCACCCTGAAAGATTACACTATTTCTGACGATGGAACTTACACTGTCTATACCGCCGAAGGACTGAACGAATGGGCGAAAGCGGCAAACGAAAATTTGAGTACCAATTGTATCCTGATGGCAGACATTGACCTTTCGGGCGTGGATTGGGAACCGATAGGCAATGGAAACTATTATAATAGATATAACGGCATATTGGACGGCAATGGCCATACCATTCGCAACCTGCGGCAGGATGGTTCCTATGAGTATGGCGGATTCATTGGCCACATTGGAACGGACGGCCGCGTGCAGAACCTCACACTGAGTGATGTGAACATTAACAATACCTATTCAGGTAGATATCCCTCCGAAATGGGTGCAGTAACAGGCTATAATGAAGGAACGATCTCTAACTGCGAAATTTCAGGTTCTGTATCTCAAACCTCTGAATATGGGAATTTAGGAAGTTTAGTAGGTAACAATACTGGGAATATTGAGTATTGCCGTTCATCGGCAACGATTCATGGCGATGAGAACAATTATGTAGGTGGATTAGTAGGCCAGCATGGCTCATATGTCACATCTTCATTCGTTAGAGGTTGTTCATTTTCAGGCAATATCATTGGTGGATATTCTGTTGGTGGTATAACCGGATGGTGCCCATATTTTTATACTGTCATCGCTTGTTATTCCACAGGCACTTTATCGAATGAATACAATAAAGGCGGCATTGTCGGTTTTCTGCAACATGGCAGCGAAACAACAGCTTGCTATTGGGAAGGTTTCGATGGTGCAAGTTTCGGCTATTGTAATTCAGGTGAAGGTTCCGGAGCCTACCAAATAGACGGCACCACCCACACCTGGCAGACCGCCACACAAGCCATGAACGAAGCCCTCGGAACGGATGCCGAATACCATTGGCACACCGATGACCCGAACACCCCGCCGACCCTCGTACCGAACAATTAAACGATAACGATATGAACAAAAGGACATTACTCAGCATACTCCCTGCAGCAGCCCTCCTGCTGCTTGCCGCCTGTACGCAGGATGAACCGGGTGGACAAGGCAACGAACTGCCTTACGGCGAATATCCCTTGCAGATAGGCGGTGTTACCCTCGATGTGGAAAGCAGTGCGGAACCGTGGAGCGCAGAGGGACCGCAGACCCGTGTTGCGGAGGATAATACCGATGGCAAGAGCAGTGTATGGCAATGGGACGGCTCGGAAATGATAGGAGTGCGGCTGGGCGATGAAACCACCACTTATACGCTGAATGCCGATAAGACATTGACCACTGATCAACAACTCTACTGGACAAGCGCCGCCCCTGCCACTGTCACCGCCTGGTATCCAACGGATGAGTCGGTTGACCTCAGCGACCAGTCCGAAGGTCTTGCATACATGCTGAAAGCCGAAGTGCCGGGTGCCACCTACAACAATGAAATCGCCCTTGACTTCAAGCACCAGCTTGCCAAGGTGCGTGTGGTACTCAACGGCACACAGGCCTCTCTGGCGCAGAGCGTGGAAGTCTACGGCTGCACCACCTGCACGAACAATGAAGGTGCTCCCGTCACTGACAACACACAGCAAGGCTGGCTCAAGATGAAGCACACCACCTACACCGACGGCGCCGAGTGCTGGGAGGCCAATGTAGTGCCGGGCAATATAACCCTTACCGACTTTATCCGGATAAACGGCCAAACTGCCACGGTAAATGACGGCTTCCCTACTACGCTGGAAGCCGCCAGGATGTACACCATTGACCTGACGGTGGGTGAAAATCAAATATTTGGCGGTGAAACCATCACCAAGCCGGGTAAATATATTGTAAAAGGTACTGTCACCGAAAGCATTACTTTAGACAGCGAAGGTGTTACATTGGTATTGGAAGGCGCAGACATTAATACCAACGGCATAGCCATTAATATTGTGAGTGGTAATCCTACTCTGAAAATCCAAGGAACAGAAAATGCTGTAAAATCCACCACCTCAACAGCCATACACGTAGGGAGCGGATGCACCCTCACCATCGAGGGAGTAAATGGCACTACAGATGATAAACTGAAAGCTGAAGGCGGGAAAAATGAAGGTACAGCATCTGGGTCAGGCAATGCCGGAGCGGGCATCGGAAGCAGCAATGGCGGAAATATCATTATTCGGAATATAACTATAGAAGCCCAAGGAAACTCTTGGTATCACTATTTGGGATATGTGCAGGGAGGCGGGGCTGCCATAGGTTCTTCAGGCCCGGGATATTGTGGCGACATCACGATAACCGATGCTACGATTACCGCAATAGGTGGCCACTATGCTGCTGCCATAGGAATGGGATATTCAGTTGAAGGTTCGGAAGATAGCAATTTGAAGATGGGGACTATTCGCATCAGCAATTCTATTATCACCGCTCAAGGCGGTGAGAGCGCTTCTGCCATTGGTTTTCCATATTTAAGCTATCTACAGAATCCGACTGCCGGTGAGATTTATATTGAAACGAAAGAATCAAGCAATACCTTTCTTAATAGACTGACGATTACTTCGGGAAAATTTAAGATTGGCAAAGGTTCTTTCAATGAATACAATTCGTTTTACGGAACAAATGGAGGCACTTGGCCGGGCGTGACATTGAAGGCAAGCGACGGCACGCAGACTAGCCCCGATGGTATAGGGCAATGAGTAGAATCGCCCATCCCAGCGGATATGCCATCTGCCTGTCATTTGAATTTGCAAATCCGGCGGAAAAACACAGTCCCGGCCAGTGACTGCAAGACTGGCGGCCAAACAGGGATGACACTTCAAAAAATCCAGCGGCAATCTGCGTTTCTTATGCAAATTGCCGCTGTTGTTTCTCTAAATCTGGTCGTTCACAAAACATTCCGGCAGTCTGTAAAACAGATTTTGCTGTAGCTTTCTCAAGTCTTTTGATTTGTAGATTAAAACTATGTATGACTTATGAGAAAGAATCAACAGCTGGTAATCGTCCTCCCGGAAAGTTCGGAGGAGTTGCCGATACGGATTGTGAGAGGTTCACGGAGTATGGAACTGAGACTGCTCCTTTGCCCTCCCGATGGTGAAGAACGACACGTCAACGAGACTTGTCCGGAAAGGAAGTATGTCTTTATCTGGAGACAGAACGACTATCTCAAAGCGGCAGTGGATGAAATCCAATGGATAGAGGCTGCCGGAAGTTATTCCCGCATCCACCTGACAGGAGGTCGCAGCCTCGTAATTTCTTTCAACCTCGCATCGGTCAGGCGCAAGCTGCCCGAAAGCGACTTCATCCGGATCCATCGTTCCCGCATCGTAAATCTCAGACATGTGGAGACATTGGTCGGGAACAGGCTGAAGATAGGCAATGAACTGTTGGCCATAGGCCGTGAATATAAGGATGCACTCTTCGAGAGGGTCATCTTCCTTGGTGTGACAGGAAATAGTTTCCCTACAAGAAGGGTTTTGTATAGGTTGGCTGTGGACTATGCAGGATAGAAAGGATTGATAGATGTGAGGCATTGATAAAGTCAGGTACTACTTAGCCCCTCGCTTGTTCAGCACGTCCTTTATCATTTCCTTGACATCTTGCCCTACCTGAACGAAGTTCTTGTACAGGATGCGTTCCCTTTCCTCCCTTGACGGAAAGGTGTAGAACTTCGGCAGCGGCACATACCCGGCTTCCTCATTCTTTATCTCCCTCATGTCGAAGTCTGTCTTGCAGAAGAATTTCGTGGTCTTGAACTCCTCTGATTCTTGGATGTTCATTGATCCGCCTGCACCGGTCTTGGTCTTCACAAAGTCCCTGGCAGTCTGGCCGCATATCCATCCGGTTGACATGTCGGAGATTTTAGAGGCAGGCACAAGGCTGTCCATGTTCTCGTTCAGGTTGATGCTGGTCTTGTCCCGGTCGATGGTCACGCCTTTCTTTATCTGCACCACCTTGCCGAAGATGTCGTTGCTAAGCCATTCCAGGGTCTCTTTGCTCCGGGCGGCACCGCTCACCACATTGCCTACGGTCGTGATGATTTTCTCCATGCCCACCTTGCCGTAGTCGGCTTCCAGCTGCGGCAGTTCCTGAAAGCCCAAGGTCACGCTCACCTTGTTGCTTCGTGCCGTACCTATCAGGCGGTCTATCTTGTGGAAATACAGGGTTGGTAACTCGTCCACGATGATGCTCACCGGGATGTTCTTGCCCTGTCCGGTGTTTACCCTTGTGACCAGCCTGTTCAGGATAAGGGCGTTCAGCGCACCGATGATGCTCTCCATCTCCGGGTCGTTGGCAATGAGCAGGTAGCTCGGATGATTCGGGTCGCTCACCTTCAAATCGAAATCATCGCCGTCCTTATGGAATATCCAATAGGATTCTTTAGTCGCCAAACGGGAGGTATAGACACGCAGCGTGCCTATCATACCCTCCAACTGCTCCATCGCCTTGTTTTTGAAGGCGGTCTGGAACGGGCCGAGCAGCGGGGCCACTTCGTTGTCGGTTTCCAACACCTCGAAGATGGTCTGGTAGCTCTCGTTCAGGAACGACAGGATATGCGGCATGTCGCTGTACTTGCCCAACCAGTAGGCGGGCTGCACGATGTTCCCGTCCTTGCGGTCACGGACGATGCCCGTAGGCTTCCAGAACTTCGTCTCCGGATCCTGCCGCTTCTCGGCATACAACCTGTTCCCGTCCTTGTCGTAGGGTTCTTTTTCGTAGTTCACGAAAAAGTAGATACAGGCGGCAAGGAAGTTCACCGCCGAGGTCTGGAAGAACTGGTCGCTGCCTCCGCCGCCCTCTTTCTTACCCTTTTGCAAGGATTCAAGCAGGGTTTCTGCTGTCTCGCTCGCCGCCGCCAGATTGTTGATGTATTTCAGTTGTATCGGGTTCACCCTGCGGCTGTATTCCACATCCACGAAATTGATGATGTTGAACTTGCAGCCCTTGGGTACCTTGCCGAGTTTCAGGTTCTTCTTGTAATGGTAGTAGAGCTTGGTCGCCAATGTCGGGAACTTGTAGTCGTATGCGACCATCACGAAGCCTTTGGCGGAGTGCTGACGGATGAACGGCTCGATGATGGAGAATGTCTTTCCGCTTCCCGGTGTCCCGACCACCCATGTTCCTCTGAAGGGATTGCTGATGTTCACCCAGCCCTTGCGGAATTTGCCCTTGTAGTAGTACCGCATCGGGATGTTCACACTGTACTTGTTCTCCACCAATTCCTCGCATTGCTCGAAGCTCTCGTTCTCAAAATTGAACCGGTCTTTCATCAGCCCGTCCTTGATGAACTTCGAGATGTTGTCCAGGGCGATATGCACGAGTATCACGCCCACGAGCGAAGCGGCCATGTACAGGATAATGTTCACGGGCAGCGTGTACAACTGCATCCCCATCGGTTTGTTGAACAGCCATACGGAGAGGACAAGCAGCGCAAGACCCGCTGTCAGGGGCATGACGACCTGCCGCTTGGCGTTGAACTCCAGATGCTTCTTGTTTCTCGTACCGATGCAGGTGATGCAGATCAGCAGGACGGTGGCCAGCTTGCTGTACACCAAATGTCCATCGCTGTATATCATCCATCGTTTGATGCGGCCATGTATGTCCGTAACAATTCCTCCCCAATCACCGAATAGGGCCGGGTCGATGGCGTAAGCGAAAAATTCCATCAGTACCGATATATACACCATTGCCCGGAATATCCGGTAGAATCCCTGTAACTCCTTGCTTTCTTCCATAGTTTTCCCTGTTTTCAGTCCGTCTTCCTGCGATACCAGCGGTTGTCCACACGGATA
>OESB01000234.1_pt1 | contig 13207 bp, 10 predicted proteins | sample 1540131 | NCBI WGS metagenome assembly OESB01 (sample SAMEA3891888, study PRJEB23780) | metagenome | biome: terrestrial biome; feature: animal house; material: Caecal content | place: Italy | collected 2015-05-05 | reverse complement strand
CTTGCTTACGAAATCGACGACGAGGCCGAAGGCTATTATGTTCTCTTTAACTTCGAAAGCGAACCGGCTTTCCCGGCGGAATTTGAGCGTATTGCCAACATTACCGACGGCGTGCTGCGTTCCCTTGTTGTGAAGCAGTAATCGGAGGGAAAAAGCATGTTAAACTGTGCAATTATTATGGGCCGCCTGACGGCTGACCCCGAGCTTCGCACGACCGGTAACGGCACTTCGGTCACTTCTTTCTCTGTCGCGGTGGACCGCTCGTTTGTCCGCGCGGGTGAAGAAAGACAGACCGATTTTATCAATGTGGTCGCCTGGCGGCAGACCGCAGAATTTGTTACCAGATATTTTCACAAAGGTTCCATGATTGCGGTTCAAGGTTCGATTCAGACCCGCAATTATGAGGACCGCAACGGCAATAAGCGCACCGCTTTTGAGATCGTCGCGGACAATGTTTCGTTCTGCGGCAGCAAGGCGGAGACCGGTACGGGTGCTGCGCCCGCTGCGGCGGCACGTCCCGCACCCGCGTACCAGAGCGGCAACGCCGAGGGCTTCTCGGTTCTGCCGACCAACGATGACGACGCGTTCCCCTTCGCGGGGACGGATGACGACGACGGGCTTCCGTTCTGAGCCTGCCGAACTTGAAACAAGGAGGATTCCATCATGGCTTATGATAGACAGGGCGGCCGCGGCAGAAAGCGCAGAAAAGTTTGCTCTTTCTGTGTCGAGAAGGTCGAAAAGATCGATTACAAGGATGCGGCGAAGCTGCGCCGTTATACCTCGGAGCGTGCAAAGATCCTGCCCCGCCGCGTGACGGGCACCTGCGCGAAGCATCAGCGTGAGCTGACCACCGCCATCAAGCGCGCCCGCGCAATCGCGATCCTGCCCTATACGGCGGACTAAGCGTTGCTTCAAATCCATACAGACAAAAAAGCTCGACCTGCGGGTCGGGCTTTTTGACTCTCGCATAAAAATACAAACAATTCATGAAATTTTGCATAAATAAACCGAAATAATGCATATTTATTCCGTGAAATCCGATAAACATACAAAAACACCGAATAAAAACGCGAACACACCTTGATTTTAACGGGAAATGGTGTATAATCTCAAGGTAATCATTTCTACCGAAAGTTGGAGGAACGTGATATGAACAAAAAAGATATTAAAAAGGTCGTTCTGGCGTATTCCGGGGGTCTCGATACGTCCATCATCATCCCGTGGCTGAAAGAAAACTACAACAACTGCGAGGTCATCGCCGTTTCGGGCGACGTCGGGCAGGGGACGGAGCTCGACGGCTTGGAGGAAAAGGCGCTCAAGACCGGCGCTTCCAAGCTCTATGTGCTCGATCTCAAAAAAGAATATGTCGAGGAGTACATTTGGCCCTGCTTAAAAGCGGGTGCGGATTATGAGACCTATCTGCTCGGCACGTCGCACGCGCGGCCCTGCATTGCAAAAGGGCTTGCCGAAATCGCCAAAAAAGAGGGCGCCGACGCGATCTGCCACGGCTGCACCGGCAAGGGCAACGATCAGGTGCGTTTTGAGCTGACGCTCAAGGCCTTCGCCCCCGAAATGGAGATCATCGCCCCGTGGCGTGAGTGGGATATCAAGTCCCGCGAGGAGGAGATCGAGTACGCCGAAGCGCACAACATCCCGCTGAAGATCAACCGCGAGACCAACTATTCCAAGGATAAAAACGTTTGGCACCTTTCGCACGAGGGGCTGGATCTTGAAGATCCCGCCAACGAGCCGCAGTACGCAAAGCCCGGCTTCCTTGAAATGGGCGTTGCCCCCGAGCAGGCGCCGGACGAGCCGACCTATGTGACCATCCACTTCGAAAAGGGCGTACCCACCGCCATTGACGGCGAAGCAATGGAAGGCCTTGCCATTGTCGAAAAGCTCAACGAGCTGGGCGGCGCCAACGGCATCGGCCTGCTGGACATCGTGGAGAACCGGTTGGTGGGCATGAAGGACCGGGGCGTGTACGAGACTCCCGGCGGCACCATCCTCTACCGGGCCCACGAGGTGCTGGAGATGATCACCCTGGACAAGGACACCAAGCACATGAAGAGCAAGCTGGCGGTGGACTTCGCCGATCTGGTGTACAACGGCAAGTGGTTCTCCACCCTCCGGGAGTGCCTCCAGGCCTTCGCCGTGAAGACCCAGGAGCACGTCACCGGCCAGGTGAAGCTGAAGCTCTACAAGGGCAACATCATCACCGCCGGCGTCACCTCCCCCGAGAGCCTGTACTCCGAGAGCCTGGTCACCTTCGAGGAGAGCGACTACAACCAGGACGACGCCACCGGCTTCATCAACCTGTGGGGCCTGCCCGATACCGTGCAGGCGCTGCGGGAGCAGGGGAAGCTGAAGAAGTAACTTTTCGGGCTGGTATACATACTTTCCTTTGAAAAGGAAAGTATCAAAGGAAACTTTTAGCGCGAAACTTCGTTTCGCTTATGGGAATGGGGTCGGGCGCTGTCCCGGTCCACGCCCAGGGGCAAGGCGGAGTTTCGCGCTGAAGTTCTTTTATCCAGCCGCAAAGCGTTAAAATATGCTACGCGAAACAGAAGTTTCGCGCAAAAGTTCTTTTTGGTTCTTTTTCTTATCTAAGAAAAAGAACGAAGGAAAGGAAGACGTACTATGAAGCTATGGGGTGGGCGGTTTCGGAAGGAGACCGACGACTTAGTGAACGATTTCAACTCCTCCATCCAGTTCGACTGCCGGCTGTACCGGGAGGACATCCAGGGCAGCCTGGCCCATGCGGCCATGCTGGCGGACTGCGGCATCATCTCCCGGGAGGACGAGGCGGCCATTCGGGCCGGGCTGGAGGGAATCCTGGCGGACATCGAGGCGGGGAAGGTGGAGTTCACCGCCGACAACGAGGACATCCACATGAACATTGAGACCCTGCTCACCCAGCGCATCGGCGACGCGGGCAAGCGGCTCCACACCGCCCGCAGCCGCAACGACCAGGTGGCCGTGGATCTGCGGCTGTACCTCCGCCGTGAGATCGGGGAGATCGTGGATCAGATCCTGGACCTCCAGGAGGCCATCCTGGCCAAGGCCAAGGAGCACCAGAACACGGTGATGCCCGGCTACACCCACCTCCAGCGTGCCCAGCCCATCTCCTTCGCCCAGCACCTGCTGGCCTACGGCGCCATGCTCCGCCGGGATGTGGGGCGGCTCCTGGACTGCCGGGCGCGGATGAACGAGTGCCCCCTGGGCAGCGGGGCACTGGCGGGGACCACCTACCCCATCGACCGGTGGGAGACCGCCAAGGCGCTGGGCTTTACAGCGCCCATGGGCAACAGCTTAGACGGAGTCAGCGACCGGGACTATGCCATCGAGCTCCTCTCAGCCCTCTCCGTGCTGATGATGCACCTGAGCCGCTTCTCCGAGGAGATCATCCTCTGGTGCTCCTGGGAGTTTAAGTTCATCGAGCTGGACGACGCCTACTCCACCGGCTCCTCCATCATGCCCCAGAAGAAGAACCCGGACGTGGCGGAGCTGGTCCGGGGGAAGACCGGCCGGGTCTACGGCCACCTGATGGGCCTGCTAACCACCATGAAGGGCCTGCCCCTGGCCTACAACAAGGATATGCAGGAGGACAAGGAGCCTGTGTTCGACGCGGTGGACACGGTGAAGCTGTGCCTGCCGGTGTTCACCGGGATGATCGCCACCATGAAGGTCCTGCCGGAGAACATGCGCCGGGCGGCCTCTGCCGGGTTCATCAACGCCACCGACTGCGCCGACTACCTGACGAAAAAGGGCCTGCCCTTCCGGGACGCCTATACCGCCGTGGGGAATCTGGTCTACTACTGCACGGAGCGGGGGAAGGGCCTGGAGGACCTGTCCCTGGAGGAGCTGCGGCAGATCTCGCCCCTCTTTGACGGGGATGTGTACGAGGCCCTGGGCCTGGAGGCCTGCATGGGCCAGCGGAAGAGCTGGGGCGGCCCCGCCCCGGAGGAGACCGCCCGGCAGATCCAGTCCCTGGAGGCATTTATCCGGGACAGCAGGGAGGCGAGCGAGGCATGAGGCCCCTGGTTTACATCGACGGCAAGGAGGGCACTACCGGCCTGCAGATCTACGACCGCCTGGCGGGCCGTGAAGATATCCAGCTCCTGCTCATCGACGAGGAGAAGAGGAAGGACGTCGAGGAGCGCCGGCGGCTGATGAACCAGGCGGACCTGGTGTTCCTGTGCCTGCCGGACCAGGCGGCCCGTGAAGCCGTTTCCCTTGTCACAAACGATCACACAAGGATCATTGATGCCTCCACCGCCCACCGAACCGCCCCGGGCTGGGTCTACGGCTTCCCAGAGCTGGGGGGCGGCCAGCGGGAGGCCATCGCCGCGGCCAAACGGGTGGCCAACCCTGGGTGCTATGCCACCGGGTTCATCGCCCTGGTTCGGCCATTGGTGGAGCGGGGCATCCTGCCGGCGGACGCGGCCCTCACGGCCCACGCCCTCTCCGGCTATACCGGCGGCGGGAAGAAGACCATCGCCCAGTATGAGGCGGCGGACCGAGAGCCGGAGCTGGTCAGCCCCCGGCACTACGCCGTGAACTTAAACCACAAGCACATCCCGGAGATGATGGCCGTGTGCGGCCTGACACGCCGGCCCATCTTCATGCCCATCATCTGCGATTTCCCCCAGGGCATGGTGGTGACGGTGCCTCTGTACCTCGACCAGCTCCGGGGGGAACAGAGTGTCGGGAGCCTGCGGGCGGTATACGACGACTACTACCGGGGGGCGGCCTTTGTGAAGCTCCGGCCCGCCGACGCCCCTGCCTGCGGATTTGTCGGCTCCAATAACCTGGCGGGGAGCAACGAGCTGCAGATCTTCGTCTGCGGCAACGACGAGCAGGTGATGCTGGCGGCCCGATTGGATAACTTAGGTAAGGGAGCCTCCGGCGCGGCAGTGCAGAATATGAATCTGATGCTCGGCTTTGACGAGACGGCCGGGCTGGGATAAGTTGGGAGTGAGACACATGGTATCATGGATCGACGGCGGCGTGTGCGCCGCCCAGGGGTTCCGGGCCGCCGGGCTCCACGTGGGGGTCAAGACCCACAACGTGAATAAGAAGGATGTGGCCCTCATCGTCTCCGACGCGGACTGCGCGGCGGCGGCGGTGTTTACCACCAACGTGGTGAAGGCGGCCCCCATCCACGTGACGAAGGCCCACCTGGCGAACGGCCGGGCCCGTGCGGTGGTGGCCAACAGCGGCAACGCCAACGCCTGCGCCCCTCTGGGGGAGGAGAACGCGAAGCGAATGTGCGCCGCCGCCGCCAAAGCCATCGGCTGCGGCGCGGAGGACGTGTTGGTGTGCTCCACCGGCGTCATCGGCCAGACCCTGAGGGTGAATGTCATCGAGGAGGGCATGGAAGAGCTGGCAAGCCTCCTGGAGCAGAGCGGGGCGGGCAGCGACGCCGCGGCCCACGCCATCATGACCACCGACACGGTGAAGAAGGAGGCGGCGGTGGAGACCACCGTAGGGGGGAAGACCGTCCGCATCGGCGGCATCGCCAAGGGCAGCGGTATGATCCACCCCAACATGGGCACCATGCTCTGCTTCATCACCACCGACTGCGCCATTTCCCCGGAAATGATCCGCGAAGCCCTGGTGGACACCGCCCATGTCAGCTTCAACCGCATCAGCGTGGACGGGGACACCTCCACCAACGACACCTGCCTGGTCCTGGCTAACGGTCTGGCGGGAAACGAGACCATCACCGGGGAGGGCGAGGACTACGCCGCCTTCCTGGAGGCGCTGAAGGCTCTGTGCGTCCGCCTGGCCCGGATGATGGCCAAGGACGGGGAGGGGGCCCGGCACCTCATCACCTGCACCGTCGCCGGGGCGAAGGATGAGGAAAGCGCCCAGACCATCGCCAAGAGCGTCATCTCCTCCACCCTCACCAAGGCGGCCATCTTCGGCTGCGACGCCAACTGGGGCCGGGTGCTGTGCGCCATGGGCTACTCCGGGGAGGAGTTCGATCCGGACAAGGTGGACGTGGCCTTCGCCTCCGCCGCCGGGGAGATCCCGGTGTGCCGGCAGGGCCGGGGCCTGGACTTCGACGAGGACCTGGCCAAGAGGATTCTCACCGAGGACGAGGTGGAGATCCGGGTCCGGATGGGGGAGGGGGACGCGGCCTGCACCTGCTGGGGCTGCGACATCACTTATGACTACATCAAGATCAACGGCGACTACCGTACCTGAGGAGGCCGTGGAAATGGAATTCAGCTATGCCGACCGGGCCAAGGTTCTGGCGGAGGCCCTGCCCTATATCCAAAAGTACAGCGGTAAGACCGTCGTGGTCAAGTACGGCGGCAATGCCATGGTCTCCGACGAGCTGCGGCGAGCCGTCATCAGCGATATCATATTGCTGAAGCTGGTGGGCATCAATGTGGTGGTGGTTCATGGCGGCGGCCCGGAGATCAACGAGATGCTCTCCCGGGTGGGCAAGGAGAGCCGCTTTGTGGGCGGCCTGCGCTACACAGATCGGGAGACGATGGACATTGTCCAAATGGTCCTGTGCGGCAAGGTGAACAAGGACCTGGTGGCTACCCTGAACCGGGCGGGGGGCAGCGCCGTGGGGCTTTGCGGCCTGGACGGCGGAATGCTCCAGGCTGTGCGGATGAACAGGGACGGGGTGGACTACGGCCTGGTGGGGGACATCGTGGCCGTCCAGCCCAAGGCCATCCTGGACGCCATCCAGGACGGGTTTATCCCTGTGATCTCCACCGTGGCCCAGGGAGTGGACGAGGACACCTCCTACAACGTCAACGCCGACACCGCCGCGGCCAGGATCGCTGTGGCTCTGGGGGCAGAGAAGCTGATCCTGCTCACCGACGTCCGGGGCCTGCTCCGGGACCGGAACGACGAGAGCACCCTGATCTCCCAGGTCCGCCTGAGCGAGGTGCCTCTCCTGGTCCGGGAGGGCGTCATCTCCGGGGGCATGATCCCCAAGGTGGACTGCTGCGTGGACGCGGTGCGAAACGGCGTCAGCCGCACCCACATTCTGGACGGGCGCATCCCTCACTCCATCCTCATCGAGGTCCTGTCCCACGCGGGCATCGGCACCATGATCCTGTAAAACCATCATCGCGGAGGCCGGACCTCCGCCGGAAAGGAGCAGCCATGAATTTCACCCAGATCAAGGAATTGGACCAGCGATATGTGCTCCAGACCTACAGCCGCAATCCGGTGGCCATCGACCACGGCAGGGGGGCGACCCTCTGGGACACCGAGGGGAAGGAGTATATCGACTTCACCTCCGGCATCGGCGTCTGCTCCCTGGGCTACGGCAATGCCGACTGGGCCCGGGCCATCTATGACCAGGCCATGAAGCTGGGACACATCTCCAATCTTTTCTACACCGAGCCCTACGCCCGGCTGGCATCCAAGCTGGTCCCCGCCGCGGGTATGGCCGCCGTATTCTTCGGCAACTCCGGCGCCGAGGCCAACGAGGGCATGATCAAGACCGCCCGGAAGTACTCCTTTGACAAGTACGGCCCCGGCCGGTCCACCATCATCACCTTAAACAATTCCTTCCACGGCCGGACCATCACCACCCTGAAGGCCACCGGCCAGGACCACTTCCACGAGTTTTTCTTCCCCTTCACCGAGGGCTTCCGCTACGCCGACGCCAACGACATGGCGAGCCTCCAGGCCGCCGCCGGGGATGACGTGTGCGCGGTGATGATGGAGCTGATCCAGGGGGAGGGCGGTGTGAACCCCCTGGACGTGGGCTACGTCCAGGCGGTGGCGAAGCTCTGCGCGGACAAGGACTGGCTCCTCCTCATCGACGAGGTCCAGACCGGCGTGGGCCGCACCGGCACCCTCTTCGCCTATCAGCAGTTCGGCGTCCAGCCCGACGTGGTGTCCTTCGCCAAGGGCATCGCCGGGGGGCTGCCCTTCGGCGGCTTTCTGACCAATGAGAAGTGCCGGGCCGTCCTGGGCCCCGGGGACCACGGCAGCACCTTCGGCGGCAACCCCATGGCCGCCGCCGCCGGCTGCGTGGTGCTGGATACCATGACGCCGGAGTTTTTGGAGCAGGTGAAGGCCAAGGGACAGTACCTCCGGGACGGCATCGCCGCCCTGAACAGCCCCTGCGTCTCCGGCGTCCGGGGCATGGGCCTGATGATCGGCGTGGGGGTCCAGGGCATGACCCACAGGGAGCTGAAGGACAAGCTCATGGCTGCGGGGCTGCTGACCCTCACCGCTGGAAAGGATACCCTGCGGCTGCTGCCGCCCCTGGTTATCAGCAGAGAAGAGATGGACAAGGGCCTGGCCATCATGGCCCAGGTCATGAAGTAAGAAAGGAAGGACAAGGCATGAACAACAAGCACCTGCTGAAGCTGCTGGACCTGAGCCGGGAGGAGATCCACGAGATCCTGGACACGGCGGATCAGCTGAAATACGAGAGCAAGCACGGTATCCCCCACGAGCTCCTCAAGGGTAAGACCCTGGCCATGATCTTTTCCAAGAACTCCACCCGCACCCGGGTAAGCTTTGAGGTGGGCATGTTCCAGCTGGGGGGCCACGCCCTGTTCCTCAGCAATGCCGCCAGCCAGATCGGCCGGGGCGAGCCGGTCCAGGATACTGCCCGGGTCCTGAGCCGCTACTGCGACGGTATCATGATTCGCACCTACGCCCAGCAGGAGGTGGAGGACCTGGCCAAATATGGTTCCATTCCCGTCATCAACGGCCTCACCGACTTCTGCCACCCCTGCCAGGTCCTGGCGGATCTGATGACCATCCGGGAGCGGAAGGCCAAGCTGGAGGGGCTGAAGATCTGCTACATCGGCGACGGCAACAATATGGCCAACTCCATCATTGTGGGCGGCTTGAAGTGCGGCATGGACGTGTCCGCGGCCTGCCCCGAGGGCTACCACCCGGACGGGAAGGTCCTGGACTTCGCCAAGACCGTCACCGACGCCAAATTTGTTCTCACCGGCGACCCCATGGAGGCCGCCCGGGACGCGGACGTGGTGTTCACCGACGTGTGGGCCTCCATGGGCCAGGAGCAGGAGAAAGCCCAGCGGGAGCGGGCCTTCGCCGGCTACCAGGTCAACGACGCCCTCATGGCCGTGGCCAAGCCCGACTGCATGGTCCAGCACTGCCTCCCCGCCCACCGGGAGGAGGAGATCACTGAGGCGGTGTTCGAGGCTCACGCCGGCGAGATCTTTGAGGAGGCGGAGAACCGCCTCCACGCTCAGAAGGCCGTCATGGCCCTGCTGATGCGGTGAGCCCCGCATCCGTCAGCCGGCGGGGGCCTTGGTCCCCCAGACCCGGGATTTTTCTCATATCTTTTGCAGCAGCTGCCGCATGGCCGAGACGCCATGCGGCAGCTTTTGCTCTGCAGATGAGCTGTGTTTTCCACCATTATGTTGTAATATTGCGTTTTTTGCGTTTTGCCCGAGGCTCCGACGTCTGCAAAAGGAAAAGAAAAAGCCTTGGAAACCCAGTGTTTCCAAGGCTTTGCTGGCGCAGCAGGAGGGATTCGAACCCTCGGACGGCTTTTGACCGTCACACGATTTCCAGAGAGACAAAATTTACGGAATATACCATAATTCTATAAACATGCGCACAACTGTGCTTAAAATTAAATATTTATGCGCAATTTCGCATATTATTGCGTTATGAGATACTAATTTTTGCGTGGTGGTGTAACTTCATGGCACCATTTTTCCACCATGAATATTATGTATATTCCACTCCTTCTACACCACGTGGGAACCTGGCATAGTTTTTTTGAGAAAGTACCCATCCTGGTATGGGGGCTTTCTCAATACATATCCCTTTGGCTCCCCCGGTGATGTTGCTCCATTCCAAGGCTCCGCTGCGCTTTTCCTCTCCATTTCGCAACACCACCTACACCCGAACAGGCGGATTCTGCTAAAGCAAACTCCTGGGTTTCTCGTCCGGGAGGACGCAGAACCCGCCTGTTCTGTGGCTGGCTGAAAGTGCTTGTTCCTGCCCCGAACAACCCCTTTCAGCCACCCACGGTCGCCAAAGGTATAACACACTAGACCTTGCAAACAAGATCGTGTGCCACGAAACCGCCGGTTTCATTGGATTCTTCCTGCCACTTAAGGGCGCTGCCCTCCATTGGATGCCTCCCGCCAAGGGAACGCTGTCCCCTTTGGAATCCCCATCCAACGGGGCGCTCCTCGCCCCTATTGGATGACCCAGAGCCAAAGGAACTGCCGTCCCTTTGGAATCCCAGCCCGTTTTGAAATGAGTACCCACAAACAGGAAAGTGTATTTGTGGACACGCACTTCAAAACGCAAAAAACCCCAGGATATCATCCGATAAGAAGATGAAGTCCTGGGGATTTTGAAAGCCGCACGCATGGTAGCCCATGAGAAATTCGTGCGTCACGCACCGCTGCGGCGCTGTATTTATCGGAACACTCACATGCGTTCCGGCGTAGGGAGATGCGATCACATCAGCTTCTTAGCACGCCAGCCATCGGAAACCATATCCGGTCAAGTCAATATTACTCAAATCTTCTGCGCCTCCAAATATCAGATTCAAGACTTGTCCTTCACCCAAATTACAGGTGACCGGCTTTTCTGAGAAATTAAACAGCAGCAGTAATTCTTCACCATTGTACTTCCGGGAAATGCCCAGGACGGAGTCACAGCCGATATCCAGAACTGTCACTTTGGCGTCTGAGCGGAAGGCAGGGTGTTCTGCGCGGATAGTTTCCAGCTTGCGCAGGAAAGAAAAGGCTTTTCCCTGTACTGTAGAAATATCCGTCCGTAGCGCCGCTTTCTCCCAGTCGAAATTACCTCGATGCAGATAGCGGCTGTCATCCATTTTATCTGGGTCAGCTTTGTAGTCATTGTCGTTAAACTGGGCAACCTCATCCCCGCTATACAGAACCGGGATGCCGCTCTGGCTGAACATCCAGGCGTGGAGCATCCAAAAACAAAGCATGGATTGATCCATAAGCGCATTATCTTCTGTTTCTGCCGCTTTTTCCAGACCTGTCAGAGATGCTGTGGTTCCACAGAGGCGGGCATCCCCCAGCCTAGGATCATCGTTATACAATTCGCCTTTTGACCAGCTGCCGGGGAGCTTTCCTGTGAACCAGTCGTTCAGGTATTTTTTGTGAGCGACTTCCGTGATGCCGAACTGTTCCAGCCAGGGATAATCCAGACCCCAGCCGATGTCATCGTGACATCGCAGATAGTTCTGGAACAGACAGGTTTTGGGAAGTGCACAGACTTGCTCCATCTGCCGTTTCAGCAGCCTTGCATCCCTCGTGGCAACGGTGTGCCAGGTGGTGCACATAGTGGTAACGTTATAGAGCATATCGCACTCAGGTTTTTCCACAGTGCCAAAGTAGGGTGCCACCTTCTTGGGTTCCATGACTACCTCACCCAGCAGCAGGACACCGGGACAGACGATCTGGACAGCCAAATGCATCATGCGAACCAGCGTGTGTACCTTGGGCAGGTTCCGACAGTCGGTGCCCAGCTCCTTCCAGATGTAGGGCACAGCATCCAGCCGGATCACATCCATACCCTGATTAGCAAGGAAAAGCATGTTTTCCACCATATCGTTGAACACCATTGGGTTGGAATAGTTTAAATCCCACTGGAAGGGATAGAAGGAGGTCATAACAATCTGACCATCCTCCAGTTTGGTGAAGTTGCCAGGAGCCGTGGTGGGAAAAACCTGAGGCACAGTCTTTTCAAATTCATTTGGAATATCCCAATTATCATAGAAAAAATAACGGCTTCTGGCCACCGGATCACCGGCTCGGGCAGCCTTTGCCCAGGCGTGTTCCTCGCTGGTGTGGTTCAACACAAAGTCCAGGCACAGCACCATACCTTTTTCATGGCAGGCATCTGCCAGTTCGGCGAGATCTTCCATAGTGCCGAGATCGGGTCGAACCTTCCGAAAATCGGATACGGCATAGCCGCCGTCAGACTTGCCTTTGGGGGAATCCAACAAAGGCATCAGGTGCAGATAGTTGATGCCGCACTCAGTAAGATAGGATAGCTTCTCCTGCACACCCTTTAACGTTCCACCGAAGTTGGCTGGGTACATCATCATACCAAGCAGTTTGTTGGAGCGATACCAATCCGGCTCTGCCAGGCGTTTTTCATCGATAGCCCGCAGGGCATCCTTCCGAGCATTCCACTGTGTCTCCAGCATCTGAACAAAGTAATCAAATGCTTCCATATCATTATGGTAAAGCTCACAATAGAGCCATTTCAGTTCATCATAGCAATTATCCAGACGAGCAGTAAAAACAGAATTCTCCATGGCAACTGCCTTCCTCTCTCTTTGGAAAAAGGGCCGGATGATCCGACCCTTTTTTATTTTTCAAAATCAAGCTTCCAGGTTGATGCCGGTCTCCTTGTTGAACAGGTGGCAGACATGGCCGGGGAAGGTGAAGTTGACGGTGGAGCCATTGGACAGAGCGGCGACTTCCGCGCCGGTCATGTTCATGGTGGAGACCACCAGAACCACATCGCGGCCCATGGAGGTGACGTGCAGGTGGACAGAGGAGCCCATCATTTCAGACACATCGACCTTGCCCTCGATGCCGGCACCCAGCTCAATGTGCTCGGGACGGACGCCCAGGACCACATCCTGCTCGGCAACATTGTTCTTGGCCAGGGCAGCCTGCTTCTCCTCGGACAGGGTGACAGTGATCTTGTCCAGCTGGACGGCGTACTTGCCGTCGACCTTGATCAGCTTGGCATTGTCGAACATGTTCATCTGAGGCGTGCCGATGAAGGTAGCGACGAACAGATTGTAAGGATGATTGAAGACCTCCTGAGGCGTGCCGATCTGCTGGATGAAGCCGTCCTTCATGATGACGATCCGGTCGCCCAGAGTCATAGCCTCGGTCTGGTCGTGGGTAACATAAATAAAGGTGGTCTGGATCTTCTCGCGCAGCTTGATGATCTCAGCACGCATCTGGTTACGCAGCTTTGCGTCCAGGTTGGACAGGGGCTCATCCATCAGCATGACCTGAGGAGCACGAACGATAGCACGACCGATGGCAACACGCTGACGCTGACCGCCGGACAGAGCCTTGGGCTTACGGCCCAGGTACTGGGTGATGTCCAGGATCTCAGCGGCTTCCTTGACCTTCTTGTCGATCTCGTCCTTGGGAGTATGGCGCAGCTTCAGAGCGAAGGCCATGTTCTCATAGACGGTCATGTGGGGGTACAGAGCGTAGTT
>OESB01000231.1_pt1 | contig 13233 bp, 3 predicted proteins | sample 1540131 | NCBI WGS metagenome assembly OESB01 (sample SAMEA3891888, study PRJEB23780) | metagenome | biome: terrestrial biome; feature: animal house; material: Caecal content | place: Italy | collected 2015-05-05 | reverse complement strand
CAATAATTTCATATGGATCACTATCAAAGCTTACAATACCTGTTTTTAATTCCTCTAATGAAGATTCATAGAAACCACTATCTGTTTTGCATGATCCATACACATATGAATTACCATGCACAAATAATTTATAATCTTCCAAATCAAGATCAGGCAATCCATTTACAGAGAACTGTCCGTTAGAAAGAATTCTAATAATAGGAATACCTTCTGAAAGGTTGGTTTCTACTGATACTGTAGATATCTTATCTGTCAAAGTAAATTTAAATACGTAGTTAGATCCAGCCTCTAATCCTCCAATAACTATACCAGATTCTTTTGATTCAATTTGATTAATATCAGTTTCTGATGAGTAAGTCAAATTATAATTTGAAGATGATATATTATGGACGGATCCATAAGTTCCAGTAGGATCTTCAACCGATATCTCTTTATATTGATATTGGAATGAACTAATTGCATTTAATCCACCCAAGTTTGATATTGAACCATAGAAAGTAATCTTTGCATTTCCTGTGTCGTCAGAATCTCTTTTTACATCAGCAGATAATGTGGGAACAGTATATCTATTAGATATAAAAGTTGAACTTTCGATATATGAACTTAACCCTCTACTATCTACTGCTGTGACTCTAAATACGATTGTTCCCGCAAAATTTACTGTTCCATACTCACCACTTACAGTCGATATAGACTTGCTTCCTAAAGATGTTCCACCATTATAATCAAAACATTCTATTTTATAACTCTCAATAGTTGCTGATTGTTGACCAGTTGCTGCCGTGAATGAATATGACATAGTTGTTTGATTCTGTATAATATGATTTGAGTATGAAGATGAGCTATAAATATCATCAGCAACTGAATCTCTAGTCATTGTCAAGCTTCCAGTAAATTTTGGAGCATATGTTGTGGTATTTAATGTGATATAAACCCATGGAGAATAAGTATCAGCAATTTTTGATGTACTTGAATATGAAGAAGCACTAAATGATTCAATTCTGATTCTTAATTTTCCATTAGGTGTTTTTAATAGATTGGCTATGGTATTTACATTAGATTGTGATAATTGCCATGTATAAGTATTACCATTCGTATAAGCTCCTAAGTTTACTGATAATACTGAATTATTAACTTCATTGTCTTGATCTCCATATTGTATACTAATATAAGCTTTCAAATACGCTTTATTTGCTTGATTAGATACTGTAAAAGGTACAGACAGAGCGGCATTATTTAATTCAATATTAGTCAATCCAGATGCTGTAGGTGCATTATACGTTGAAGCTGTTTTAGTAGCTGATGTGTAATATTTTCCAGCACTATTATACAGTCTCATTTGTGCATCATATGATGTGCCTATATCCAACCCAGTTAGATTTACACTTCCACTAGTCACAGATGATAATGTTTTTGATGTCCAACCACCCCAAGTAGAAGTAGATGATTTTTTATAACGATACTCCATTTTTGTTATCGCCGAAGATGAGGTAAAGGCGAATTTTAATGAAGTATGACTAAGAGTGGAAAGCGTGACAGTTTTTACAGTTGGTGCAACTTCAATGTCTTTTACTGTAAAAGTTTTTTCCCCTGTTTCTTGGGTTCCATAATAAGTACCTGATAAGGTGGCATTTACTGCCACCGTACCAGATAATTCAAGCTCTAATTTTCCTGATGAGTTATGTTTTAAAGTAACTGTTTTAGACCAAAGATCTACAGTTTCTGCCCCATCAAGATTACCAATAGTTCCAGAACCAGTATACTTTGTACCATTTATAGTTATGGTTACAGTTGTAGACGAATTCTTGTGAATTGAATATGAACTATTAGTGATTTGATAAAATATTGTAGCTTTAACTGACGAGGTTAAGTTTGTAGCATTCTGAGTGGCTGTCCATTTGATACCTATCTTATGAACGCCATTTTTATCATATGCTTTTGAAAAACTGCCTGATAAAACTCCAGCCATATCTTAAACCATTCCTTTCTTAATTTTCTGTAACTACATTGATCGATTGAACGAAATCAACACCAATTACATTTTTATTCCCACTACTTTGAGAACAGTTTACAATTTTCAAATTAGTTAAGTCAATACCATTATTAACTTTTAGTCTTGATGTTTGAACTTCATCTTTACTAATATGGAATACAGGATTGACATAATCTTTATTATAATAACAAGAGAAGTCTGTACCTGTAATAACAGTTTCATATTTATCTTCGTTTTCTTCTCCTGATGCTTCACTAGTTTTAATAGTTAAACCATGCTGAGCATCAAAGATCATAGAAGCTGTTTCTATTTGCCCCTCCATGAATCTTGTTTGCCATGAGGTAGCCTCAATAATTTGTTGGGCTGTCCGTACAAATGACTCATAAGCCGGAACTTCGATAGTATTTCCATTTTCATCAAGAACTTGCACTTTTGTATCTACCAATTTTGAAGTAAAATCGCTTACTGTTGCTTGTATAGATTGCCCTTCGGATCTCAATTCGGTTAAATTAGTATTGATCTCTCTAATACTTTCTTGGAATGTATCGTTTAAGCCTTTCAGACCAGATTCAGAAATTACAGGATGACCCTCTTCATCAAGAACTAAGTTTCCTTCATCATCGAATTCGTATATTGAACCACCTTCAATAGTCGCCATAAGGTTTTCCAGTCTGTATTGTGCATTGGTTACATCTTTTGAAATTTCAGCAGAAACAGATGATGCTTCCAATGACCATTTGTCAATTTCAGCATATACATTCTGGAATTCTTCTTCAATATACTCATTATTGACTTCATCAACTACAGCAACTATTATCCTTGCAAGCACAATACTTGTATCAGTTAAACTCTTAATCGTACATCTAATAGCTTTAATTGGATCTGCGGTATTACCACTGCTATCAGGCTCTGGATCGTATTCGCTTTTAGATATTGTATATGTGCAACTTGTTCCTCTGGATGAACTTTTATCTGTAAATGTCGTTCCATTGGTAGAAGTAGCCAATGTGTAATTACACTCAATTGCATTCATGGTTTCTTCTAATCCAATTCTTTCGTAGAAATTGAATGTTACGCTTTTTGGAGATATTGTTATAATGGTACTTTCAATTCCGCCTTCTTCCAGTTGTGTCTTCGTAATCTTTCTAGATATAATATTGGTAGAAGGTTCAATAATAAAGTTCCTTCCCGGATCTCCTTCTTTTGATAAGGAGTATGAGAATTTCTTATTGAATGTAATACCATTACAACTTATTGGTATTTCTACATACCCACTTAACGTGGTCATTTCATCAGTAATACTTACTGTGAAATATGATAACGTCTGCGCACTTCCAGAATTATATGGAGTTACAGTCATTCCAGTAGGAACATTTGTAGCTTTACCTATAGTTACAACTGCTCTTGTTGTTCCCACATAACCATATACATCACTCTTTATAGAACCAGCGATACCTTTTCCTTCTGAATCAGCAACGAATGTATAACATTCATTGCTCAAAAGAACTGTAGTAGATGGGGTTCCATCTTGAGCCAATTTAACAGGTGAACTCCATTTATCTGAAGTGATTGTATATGTATTACTTTTACTTATAGCTGTCGCCATTGTGACATATATTGGAGAAGAACCAGAAGGAATATTGGTTTTCCAGGTCTTATCACTTCCAATATCATTACCACTTGCAACACCAGTACTAAATGTATAAGTTACATTAGAAGAAGGTTTACTTGGTATTGAAGATGCTCTTGTATATAAATATACAGTTGCTACATTGTAACCATCAGCTCCATCTGCACCATCCGAACCATTAGTACCATTTGTTCCATTTTTAGACATAATAACCGGATCACTCCAGTCATTTGCATCTATGGTATCTGTTGTACTTCTAGACATTGCAGTAGCAGCTACAATATATACAGGATCTGTACCTGATGGTATAGTAGTTTCCCATTTACCAGTACCAATATCTGTACCAGTAATAGTTTTACTAGCAAATGTATAAGTAGAAGTAGTAGTTGGTCCAGATGCAGGAGCAGAACTCTCTTTCGCTCTTTTATATAAGTAAATAATAGCACTATTGTATCCATTAACACCATTTGTGCCATTCTTTGCTAAAATAGTAGGTGTTGACCATTCTCCAGCTTCTATCGTATCTGTATCATTTGGTTGAGTTGCAACCGCTGTGGCTGTAACAACATACAAATCTTCAGTTCCACTTGGAACAACAGTTGACCATAATCCTGTAGCTCCTGTTTGAGAAATCTCAGTTCCAGTTGCTTTTCCTGTACTAAATGTATAAGTTACATTTGTTGAAGGTCCAGTAGAAATTGTAGAACTAGATCTTCTATATAAGTATACAGTTGCTACATTTACACCGTTCAAACCATTTGTACCATTTTGTACTAATTTAACTGGTGTTGACCATTCCGTACTCTTTATCACTTTAGTAGTAGTATTTGCATAAGCTGTAGCTGCTGTTACATACAGTGGATAAGAAGAATTTCCACTTGGAATTTGTCTACTCCATCCAGATGGTATATTAGTAAGAGAGTTCGTAGCAAAGGTATATGTCATATTTTGTGACCAATCAATAGTCGCAGCTGTTTGAGATCTTTTATATAATTGAATAACTGCATTATTATATCCAGTGGCTCCATTACTTCCATCTTTACCATCCGTACCATTTTGAGCCATTATTACTGGATCTGTCCATTCACTTGTTGTGATAGTATCACTAACTCCAGTTGAACTTGCAGTTGCAAATGTTACATATATAGGATTAGTTCCAGAAGGTATCAGAGAACTCCATCCATTCAAAGCTCCTGATGATGCTTCTGTAATATCACCATCACTAAAAGTATAAACAAGATTACCTGTTGGTAATGATGGTTTAGAAGCAGATCTTTTGTATAAATAAACGGTTGCGCTATTAATTCCATTTTTACCATCCGTTCCATCTGCACCATTTTGTACCCATAATACAGGAGCACTCCATGAAGATGAAGGTAACGATACTGTATTTTGATTAGAGAATGCTGTTGCCATTGTAATATACAGTGGTTCAGTTCCAGATGGTATAGTTTTTGACCAGTTTTCAGGAGCAGAACTGGTAATTTGTTTTTGACTGAAGTTATAAGTCAAGCTATTAATCCAATCGATTGTTGGAATAGTTGATGATCTTCTATATAAATATACAATAGCTGTACTATAACCCTTTAAACCATCTTCTCCATTCTTAGCTAAAATAGTAGGAGCAGACCATTCCGAAGATGCTATAGAGTCTGTAGCACTATTGGAACTAGCTGTTGCTATAGTTATATATACAGGATCTGTACCTGATGGTATAGTAGTTTCCCATTTACCAGTACCAATACTTGTACCAGTAATAGTTTTACTAGCAAATGTATAAGTAGAAGTAGTAGTTGGTTTGGTAGGAACATCCACTGATCTCTTATAGAGATATATAGTAGCAGTGTTAATACCATTAATTCCGTTATCTCCTTTATCACCATATACACCTGCAAGATAAGCTTCAGTATACGATTTTGAATTGTCTGAATAGGAAACTTCATCATATTTCCAAAGATATCTCTTTGTAGAATCTATCTTTTGAGCTGACGCATCAGTATCCCAATCGATATCTGGATCTTCTCTGGTAATTCCAGAACTCTGTGTGGTTGCATAATAATAGGTTATAATGCCAGTTATGCTAACACCATCGTTACCAGTATCACCTTTTTGTCCATATACACCAATAATTTTTGGAGTAGTAGGATCACTTTTATCACCATTTGAAAATTCGGTGACTTCATAGTTCCATAAATATCTATTAGTTGGTGTAATTTGTTGTATTGTCGTTTTCCATGCAGTACTTCCAACTTCAGGTAAAGATGATGATTCGCTGATACTTGTTGCTAAATAATATTCTGTGATTCCAACAAAACTTATTCCATCTTTGCCATTCGAACCATTAGACCCAGATATACAAACAGGATCAGTTTCTGTTGCTTCTTTTAAAGGATCGCTATATGTGGTTATTGTCTTTGACCAAATATATTTTCCATTCACCCATTGCGGAGCATCAGTCGACCAACCTTCAGATGGTGCTTGTGTATTTGAGTCTGAAATACAATACCATACGTCTACAGATTCAATACTAGTTCCATCTTCTCCAGCGGCACCTGTTAATGATAATGAGAATGAAAAGTTTTTGGTAAATTCTTTTCCGTCCACACTTATTGTTATAGGAACACTACCTTGTACAGTATTCAGAGATGTATCCGCTGTAAATCTAATAGTTGTATTGTTGCTATTGTTACTGGTAACCATAGCTTTTAATCCAGTAATACCAATACCAAAAGATGAAGAACCAGATACTGCTATATCATTAATTTTTGTCACATTTGCTGAAACTTTCGTTGCATTTTTATAAGCAATTACTTTTGTTTCAGCAATACCACCAGTTGCAAATTCTTCTCCAGCGGCAAATGAATGAGATTCATTAGATAATACTATTGTATATCCTGTTCCGTCCGCTCCATCTTGTCCGTCGGCACCATCTTTACCATCAGCTCCATCACTACCGTCAGAAACAACAGGGACTATCTGTTGATCCAAAAGATTAGTTGTGCCTCCAGCCAGATACATAGAACATCTTAAGCCTTTTACATCAGTTGTAGGATTGTATGTACATTGGTTCTCATCAACACTGCTAGTATATACAGGTTCCCATGATTCCATTGTATCATCTGAGCATTTTTCAATTATGAATCTGGCATTATAATTTGTAGGTGCTGAACTTCCTTCACAAGATTTAGCAACTAGCTTTATCGAAGTGGTATCTAAAGTACCATCTGCTTTTTTAGCTATTACATAAGAAGACATGATCATACTATAAGAAGTAGAATCAGATCCTCTTTCACCAGAAATAGCCAATGAATATGAAAATTCTTTGATTACAGTATTCCCATCAATAGTCATTTCAATTGGAACAACACCACTTTTTGTTTTTAAAGAAGTAGTAGCTGTAAAGGTAATTGTACAATCAGTTGTGTTGTTTCCTGTTATAGAAGCAGACAAACCAGATACTATATTAATAGGAGATGAAGACACAGCAGTATTATTAATTTTTGTAATACTAACACTCACTGGATCAGAATTTTTTAATGCTATAACTTTTGTTGAAGCTGAGCTATTATATGCATATTCTGTACCAGCTGAAAAACTATGCGCTTCATTTGTTAATATAACAGTATATGCTACACCGTCTTCTCCATCAATACCATCTTTACCATTCGCCCCATCTGCACCATCTTGACCATCAATACCATCAGATACAATAGGAATGACCTGTTGGTCAAGAAGAGTAGTAAATCCACCTTCTTTATACATAGAGCATCTAATGGACACTACGGTGGAACCACTCATATTATAAGTATAGCTTTCTTCATCTTCTGAAGATTCATATTTCTTAGTCCATGACGTTCCATTTGTTGATTCTTCTATTCTAAATCTACAGGAGTAATTCTCAATAGGATCAGAACCTCTTTGAATTTTTCCAGTAACTGTAATAGATGCTGGATTGAATATATTATTTTTATTTTTTGATATAGCGTAAGCACTACAATCCATTGATATATTTGTAGCACTAGGCCCTGTTACACATATTGGTGATGTATAATCAGAACTCTTATCACTATAATTAATAATACTTCTTGTCCATAAATATCTAAATGGATCATAATCTGGACGGACTGTTGACCATTGACCACTTGAAGGCGAAATTGTAGGAGAATCAGTCATTGCATACTGCTCTACTACACCAGTGATACTATTACCATCAACACCAAAAGCTCCAATAATAACTGGATCTGATTCACTATTGGAACCATTAGAGTATTGAATAATTTCATAGTTCCAAAGAAACTTTTTGTCTTTCGTCATCGTTTGAATTGTCCCTGTCCAACCTTCAGTTTCTTTAGTTACTACGGTTTCAGATGTCGCTAAATATTTATGTTTTACAGATGTAATACTAACACCATCTTGACCAGTAGCTCCTTGATCTCCATATACACCAATGATCTTTGGAACTGTATTTTCACTATGACTATCTGAATAATGAGTGATCTCATAATTCCAAAGATATCTCTTAGATGGAGTCATGGTTTGTGTAGTCGGATCTTCACTCCAACCAACAGTATCAGTAGTAACATTTGAATTGGATGCTGTAGCTAAAAACATTTCTACTACATTTACAATTCCAACTCCAGTAGAACCTTTAGATCCAGATATACATACAGGTGCTGTTTCTGAATCTGCTCTTCCATCACTATAACTAGTTATAGTTTTTGACCATAAATACTTACCTTCTACCCATCCAGGATATTCGGTTGTCCAATCATCTTCTGCATCTGGTGCTACTGTAGCTGATGTTGATAAGCAATACATTACATCAACATTATCAACCACACCTAAACCAGTAACGCATATTCCACTAGTTGTTTCTTGAGAATTATCAGAATATTTAATGACACTTCTTGTCCATATAAATTTTCCTTTTACCCAAGTAACACGATTAGAAGTCCATGACCCACCTTCCAGTGTTTCATAAGAATTTGATAAATAAAATTCTTCAGTTACTGATGAAACACTACGTCCATCTTCACCGTCTGAGCCATCCTGCCCGGCCGCACCAGTATCACCATATGCACCAATAATCATAGCATCTGTTTTGATCACAGTTGATTGTTCATCATCCAATGTAATCTTTTCAAAATTCCAAAGATACTTATTAACACGGGTCATTGTTGGAGGCGTAGTCTGCCAACTATGTGCAAGTTCATTATTGGTAATACCAGTATTATTTGGAGATACCAGATAATAATTCTGTATACTAGCAATTCCAGCGCCATCAGTTCCATCCTCACCATTAGTACCATCGATACCTTTTGTACCAATAACCTTAGGTGTAGTGGCTTGCAATTCAGAATCATCTGATAAAACTGTGACTGAATAATTCCATAAGTAACGTTTGGTATTCGTAAAATCTGGTATTGAAGTGCCCCATCCAGTTGTATTCTCAATCGTAACACCAGTACTTTTTTCACTTACAACATAATATTCATCAACTCTTTTAATACTTTTTCCATCTTCTCCATCTTGACCGTCTTTACCATCAGTTCCATCAACACCATCTTTACCATTTCGCACATATTGGATAGGTGTTGTCCATATATTGGTTGATATTGCATATGACATAGAATTGCTATAAGCAGTTGCTGCTGTCATATAAATAGGATTATCACTTTCTGGTATATCTCTAGACCATCCATCTGGAGTAAAACTTAATCGATTGGTATCGAAATAATAGATAATAGATGAATCCCAATCAATTTGAGATATTGGAGTTGCAGAAGCTTTATATAAATAAATAACAGCGGAATTATAACCATTAGTACCGGATACACCATCTGTTATTTTTGCTAGTGTCATCACATCATAAATTGTCTCTGATTCCATGATAGTTACACGAAAACTAACAGTGGAAGCAGAAGTATTGAATAATGTACTGGTGTTCTGTATCGTTAAACAATTCTGAATTCCACTGACACTTCCAATAGTAACCCCATTTGTTGAACTTATAACATCAGTCCAATTATTATCCCCATTTAAAGAGAATTGCCATTTTTTGAATGTAGCTCCACCTTGAAATATTGGAGTTAAAACAATATTAGCCGGGGAATAATTGACCCCATTCGAAGATTTAAAAAATTGTGTGGGCGCATTAATATTTACACTTAATGCATTTTTCCCATCTTGCAATTTTGATATACTAATAGAACCATAATTCTTTTTTGAAGGCATAATATATTATATCCTCCTTTCCTATATTAAGATCTCCAAACATAGAATGTTTGGAGATCATTCTATTTATTAATTAGTATACAACTTCTACAATTAAATTCAATGTAGGATCGGTATCTTGTGTGTCAAAATAAATAACCTTCCCAGTTTTCCATGGTTCATCCATATTGACTGCTACTTCTTCCGCATCTACTTTATAGTAATTGTATGTAAGAGACGGAGCTTCAGAATCGTTAACGTCATCCCAACTTGAACCATTATACTTCATTAATTTAACCGTACCTTCTTGTAAATCTTGGCGTTTTGTGATCTTATAATAATAATCATTTGTATTAGGATCACCAGGTTCTGTTTCACTAAATACATGACTCTTAATCGGATCTTCTTCAACACCATTTCTATATACTTTAGTAAAGATAGCTCCAGCTATATCACCGGGGTTAACTAACTGAGTGCCAAGAGATGAGAACACTTCAACTTGGTATGGATCAGTTCTATCAAATACACTAAAATATGCTGTATATTCTTTTGAATTATGTGTAACGGTGCATGAGAAAGCTGCCATACTTTCAACCATATCTGGAGTAACTGTCAATTCTGAAGAAGTTTGTGATTCAATAACATCATAATCTCCTCCATCGAATTTTTTCCATGTATAAGTTGAAGATGACGGAGAAATAATAGATGCACCATCATACATTTGAGTTACCAAAACAATAGTTCCTTGTCCATTGATAAATGTGTCAGAACCATTCTTTGGATATATTTGGAATAAAATGGAGTTCTGACCATCAGCAGCTTTCGGATTTTTGGACCATGAGAATTTACGAATAATCGCTGATCCTGTAACTCCGTCCACTGCAAAGTTGATATCAATTTCTCCATTCTTTTTATTATCCAATGTAGCACCAGCTGCAACTTCAAGTGTGATAACACCATCGCTTGTTGTAGTAGCACCAGTGATACCTTTATTAGTCATACCTGAAGGTAATGAAGCTGGAATTGTAGCAGTAGCTGCAACTCTTTCAATACCTTTATAAGCTCTATATGGAATAGTGATGGTTACTTTTTCTGCAACTGAATCATCAGAATTACAAGCGATCAATTCTGCTTCATTTCCAATAATTACAGAAATTCCACCTTCTCCATCTTCGCCATTTTCTCCTTTATCACCATCTTTATTGATAACTACAATCTGACTATCGATCAGGTTACTTGGATCGAAGCTACCAGTTTCATATGCTTCACATTTAATAGTCTTTGCAGTGGAAGAAATCTGTGATGATAATAATTTATGAGCATTACTTTCAACCCCAGTTTGAGATTGTCCTTCTGGATAAATCTGTGTAAAGCTATCATCTTCAGCTGCATCAGCAATTTCATTAGATTCATAGATCTTAAACCAGCAGTTATATTGAGCAGGTCTTCCACCACCAACTCTTCTGGTTAATGAAAATACGATAGATGTGGGATTAAGATCTCCACTTGCATTTCTATTCATTACATATGTATTTGGCTTCAGCTGATAAGTAACAGCTGGTGAACCATCAACACCTGCTTTAACTTTAGTAAATGAGAATTTAGTAACAAGGGTTTTTCCTTGGAATTCTTCTTGTCCACCCTGATCTGTTGATTTACCGACACATGTAAATGTCAGATAACCAGAATTCAGTGAATTATTTGAAATATTTGTAATTACATATGTTTGATCTTGCTCTGATTTAGAATAAGAGATTCCATTATCAGAAGTAGATACCGTAATATTAAAGTATTCTGTAACTTCTTCTGTTCCTTTATAAATCCAAATTCTTGTCTCTGCTCCATTATAATCTAACGGAACGTTATCACTATCACAAGGTATCAAATGTGAATCATTAGACAGAACAACGGAAATTGATGAACCGCCTGATGCACCATCTCTAACTTTATAGATAGTCATCACATCATACGTATTTGGATCTGATGTTAATACTTTGATTGTAACAGAATCATTGGTGAAAACACCATCAGATGCTTTTACAACTAATGTATCAGATGTTTGGTTTGCACTCGGATAATTTTCAAATGTTCCAGTTGATGTTTTGTACTGCCAACCAGTTACAGAAACATTTGTCAAATGTGCTGTCAATGTAATTGTATCAGATCCCATGATCTGTTGATTGGAATTATACAGAAATACATTTTCTCCTGTAATGGATACATATTTAACAGAGCCTGGGTTATCCATCAATGTGAATGTCAGTCTGGCTGATGTCTGAAGTGTTGTTTTTGTTTTGGGTTCCGTATAGCTGATATTCATAATATAAGTAAGAATTTTAGAACTTTGTCCAGCTAAACGGTTCGATGAAACTTGTAATTCTCCATTGATAACTGTTTCTCCAACACTTGAACTTACCGGTTGTTCTACATCAGTACCGTATTGCTTTTTAAATTCTACATTATAACTTGAAGGCTCCAATTGTGTTCCATCAAATACTACAACTGGTTTAATAATCAATTTATTCCCTTCTGACCATAACGGATTATATTGATTTGTGTCTGGGTTATACACTACTACCAATGGCATATTACAAGTTGGTGTAACCATAAGAGTTCCAACCTTTGTAATATTGGTAATCGCAATTTTACCATAACTTTTCATAGTAGCCATAGCTTATATTTTCCTCCTTTATATTAAATATCAATGTCAAGGCTTGTCGCCATCAATGTATCTTCAATCCAAAACTGACACTCAAATTCATTAATAGTTTGAGGTTCAAGATCATTGATAGTAATTTCAATACTTTTTGCTCTATAGTTATGAGTCGAATTCCAAGACTCATCGGCATCCACATTATCAGAATGCCTTAACCAACGAAAATTTTCATTCGTATATTGATCTGTAACATCTTCTGGCCCATGTAATAACTGAACCGAAAGTGTTGTATTGTAAGTTAAACTTCCAGCATAAACACCATTTGATGAAGTTATCAAAACCATATAAGATTTCGATTGCTCTATCTTATTAGTCAATTCATCAGATGAATCTTGCATTTGTTGTATAACGGAAGATATTTCTTGTTTAAGTTTCTCTGAACTCCATGTACTATCTTTTCCGTCCACATTATCATTAATATTTACCGTAGTCCCTAAATTAGCGGAACCAATAGAAACTTCTTTAAATTCTCCTGTTTCATCTCTGACTTTGATTTTAGAGTTTGAAACCTTGATAGGTATCACATATATCCCCCTCCTTTTTTCGAAGATTTGGGCATAATTTTAATATATTGTTTGGTATATCAGTCTTTCAGCAGTTAATCCTATAAAGATGAAATAACGACATAAAATCTAACATTTATATAATTATATAATCATTTCTGAAAGGAGTTTTATTATA
>OESB01000224.1_pt1 | contig 14063 bp, 10 predicted proteins | sample 1540131 | NCBI WGS metagenome assembly OESB01 (sample SAMEA3891888, study PRJEB23780) | metagenome | biome: terrestrial biome; feature: animal house; material: Caecal content | place: Italy | collected 2015-05-05 | reverse complement strand
CTATAGGCGAGGGGCGCGTGGGGCGTGAAATTTTCACTTCCCGCCTGATTTTATTCGCGGGCGTGATCGGGGCAGATGTATCTGCCCGGGTCGCGCCCTGTCAAGGTTATGAGCCGGGCAAATTATGCCGGTTTTGTGTCCCCCGCTTCCAGACTTTCTGGCAGAGTACACCCCAGCAAAGCCAAAAAAGAAAGGTGCTTTTCCAGAATCGCCCGCACAGTTTTCCGCTGCTCCGGGTCAGTGCGAAGGCTGGGCATTTGCTCGAATATATGCTTCCAGGTCTCCTGCATCATGACCGCAGCAATATCAAGTTGGGCGTAAGTGTCAGAAGCTTCTCCGTGTGTATCACCGTACTCCACCTCGATGAAGTGCGGTTCTACGTCGGGCAGTTTTGCCACTGGATAACGACGCTCCGGCGGTTGGGGCGCTTTCTGCTGAACGGCAGGTTTTGCCCTGGGTTGGGGGTTCTTGATCTGCTCCAAGATGGCGTCGTGTTCCTCTGGCCGGGCCTTGGCTAGACGTTCAAAGAGCGCGTCCGGGACATTCAGTACACCGCGGAAAACTTGCAGCCGAATACCGGGGTAGAGTTTGTCCGCGAGGTCTACGCCTTGGGCAAACAGAGCCGCTCGCCGGACGGAGCTGGCGCTGACATGGTTCTCCCGCGCGATGCGCTCGCAGGTCTTTTCGGCGGGTCGCTGGTGTTCATTTTGAACACCAGCAGGAGCAGCCGGGACTGTGTGCTGGTTGCCGTGAAATCCTTCGGCCCGCTTTTCGGCGTCGTACTGCTTCCCAATCAGAAATTTCTTCTGCTCAGGCGTCAGATTCCGCCGGCCGAGCTGATTCTTGCAGATCCAGGCGAGGACTTCCTCCCGCGTCTCCAGATACAGGCTGCGGACGTTGTAGGGGATCTCTGGGTGGTTTTGGAGAATTTCGTACCGGTTGTGCCCGTCCACAATGGTGTCGTTCCAGACAAGAAGCGGGGACAAAATTTCACCATCGGCCAGAATGTTTTCTTCGAGCTGTTTGCGCTCATCCTCGGTCAGAGGCGGAATCTGTGCCTTGAACTCGGGGTCAATGTGCAATGTCTGCTGCTTCATCTAGCCCTCCTCTCGTCGTCTCGCGGCGGCCCTCCGCACGGTGCAGGGCCTCCAGGTTTTGCTGTGCCGTGCTCAGGTCCAACCAAGCCTTGCGCGCCTCGCGGTACTTTTGGTAGAACTGCGCCTTTTCGGAAATCAATTCCTCGCGCTCGGCTTTCAGCTGTTTCAGGTTGGGCAGTTTGGTGATTTTTTGAGCCTTGAAATAGGCGGCTGCCGCCTGATAAGCTGTCAGCTCGGCGCGGTGTGTTTCCTGATACTCGGCGAGATTCTCGGCGTGCTTAGACTGCTGGGCGATCTTTCGGTTTTGGAGGTAGGCCGAAACGTGGCGGCTGAGTTCCCGGTTTTCGTCGATGCGGGTTTCCAGGTCTTTGACCACCTCGAGCGCTTCGCTGTACTGAGATTGAAGTTCGTCGATACGCTGCGCCAACTCGGCCTCGGTGCTTACGCCGTGCTCCGACAAAAGTGCCACCGACTTTGACAGCTGTTTCAGGTTGAACACCTTGGCCCAGCGCTCATAACCAACGCCTTTGCCTGCGGCCAGCTTGGCCTGAATATCGATCAGGCAGCTGACTTTATCAGGGTTCGGGTCAGCACGGTGGAGAGCAGCGGTTTTCTGGCGTTCGGCATTTTCGGCAAGAACCGCCAGAACTTTCTCCTTGGAAAAATCATCGCCCAGCTTGCGGGAGGTAATGGGCTTGGTTCGGCCGGGGGTGCGGTAACTGAAACGGCCGCGGCTCTCGGTGAGAGTGATGCCATGCTCCTGCAAGAGTTGAGCCGTGAAATCCTCAAGACTGGGCGCCTTTCGCAGAACGGAACGGATATTTTTGCGCAGGACGGCTTTCTCGGTTTCGTATTTGGTTTGCCGGATGGGCAGGCCGGAAGCTGTGTCCTTGGCGTTGGCGTAGTCGAGGCGGCGCTGGCCGCGCCGCTGCGCCCAATACTCCCGTTCAGTGATGCGGTCGCCGGAACCTTTCAGCAGGTCGATTTGGTAGAGGCCGGCATTCTGGCAAAGCTCCATGACCTCGGCACGGAGATGCCGGAGCATAGCCGCCGTACAGCGGTGCTTGCAGCCCTCCTGCCAGTCGCAGGGCTTCTCCATGTGGGGCTGGCGCTCGATCTCGCGTATCCGCAGACTGCCAATCACGATGTGAACGTGAATGTTCCTTGTGCCGTTGTGGCCATCCGGGTGGGCGCAGACAATGGCAGGGTGGCCCGGAAAATTTCCTTTGCAGAATTGCAGGCCGAGGGCTTGTGCCTTTTCCAGAGTCAGGCCGTTGTCTGTTGCATCCCGCGGATCAAAGCTGATGATGTAGTGATGGGTCTTTACATCGTCAGCTTGTGCGTTCTTGCCGTACTTCCGGTTCTCCAACAGGCAGGCCATGGCGAAGGTGTTGCCGCCGCATTCCAGCGTATTCAGCAGATAATTTTCGCGGAGCTTGGGCTGGCCGCGCTCGTCCAAAATGGGCAAACCGGTGTACTCGTTGTGCTGAAAGGTGAGATAGCGTTCCGCCGCCGAGAGGTCAGAGTTCTTCGAGCTTGTATGCTTGATGGTTGCCATACAGTTCGCCAATCGCTTTCTCGGCGTCCAGCCGAAAGGCTGTGAGGGCCGACAGTTCTGTCAAGATTTGGGCCCGAAGCTGCTCTGTGTCCCGGCCGCCGGTGTTGAAGTGCCGGGCGAGCTGGTTGAGGTTGCCGCCGATTTTGCCGCATTGTCCCAGCAGGGCAGAGAGAATGTTCAGGGCATCCTCTCCGCCGCTGGTGACAACAAGGGTTTGCTTGATGGGCTGACTAAGCAGGGAACGACGAATGAGGGTCGACATGCTGATGTTGAGCCGTTTGCAGCAGAGTTCGAGGGTGAGTTTTTCTTTTTCGGTCACGCGAAATTTGATGATGTGGGTGCGGTTGTTGGGATTATCGTTGTGATTGGTCGGAGTGATTTTTTCGGTGTTCTTGGCGAGTATCAGCCTCCAATCCTTTGGGCGGCACTGTAAAAAGGCCGCACAGAACATAGATCGAACAAGCGCAAACGGTTCAAAACAAAAGCAGGGTTTGGGGAAGGCACTCCCCAACAAGTACGACCGGTCAGTGAGACACAATTTCAATTTTTGAAATTGTGGCCACAGGTCGATACTTGCTTATCGTTTTTTCTGTCCGAATGGAAAATACAGATTTCAAATTGGATTTTGGTTTCCAAAGCTGGGAGTGCAGGTACCAATAGAAGTGTCTCCTATTTGCGGGAGTCGCCGCTTGTACCGAATCTGCGTTCCTGCCCCTGTGTTGCAGCGGCGTTGTCCGGCTCGCCCGCGTTTTGCGCGGGGTCATGGCACGGTATCCAGATCCAGGCGGCTCATGCAGTTTTCAAAGTGCGGGTATGAAGAATTGCAGGCCGGTCGCCCGGCTGCAAATTCTCTCGGAATATAAGAAAGCCGCCCCGCAGGGGACCAAAGGATTTTGTCGTAGGTGAACGGCGGCAAAATGGTTCGGTGTGGCTGCGGGACGGCTGTTTAGCGTACTAAAGCAGCTGGTGTGGGATAGAGGATACCATGAACAAAGCGGGGCGTCAAGTGAGAACTTGAAATTCTGGGCGAGATAACAATGATTGACGTTACTTTTTGTCGGGGAAGTACAAAAACTTATCCCCAAAATGTAAGCCCTGGGCAGCCTTGTTGCAGGCGGCCCGGGGCTTTGGCGTGTGGGGAGATGAAGAAGAAAGAAGAAGGTTTAACCTTTGTCTGCGCCGGAGGTGATTCCTGCAACGTAGAACTTCTGCATGATGATGAACAGCACCGAGATGGGGATGGAGACCAGCACGCTGCCTGCACAGAACAAGGCAAAGTAATCGTTGACCAGCGTGCGCGAGAGCATGTTGTACAGGCCAATCGAGACGGTCCAGTCGGCGCTGATGCCCGAGTTCAGGATCATCTTGGCCATCACGAAGTCGGTCCAGGGGGTCATGAAGGAGTTGATGACGGTGTAGACCAGGATGGGCTTGGACATGGGCAGGACGACATGGAAGAAGGTCTGCGCTTCCGATGCGCCGTCCAGCTTGGCGGCCTCCCGCAGGGAGACCGGTACAGTGTCAAAGAAGCCCTTGCAGATTAGGTACCCAAGGCCGGACGAGCCGGCATAGACCATGATCAGGCCGGCGTAGGAGTTGGTCAGGTTGAGGTAGCGCAGGACGAAATAAACTGCGATCATGGCCAGCACGCCGGGGAACAGGTTGACCGTCACCGACAGGTTTTGCAGCAGGCGGCGGCTCTTGAACTTGCAGCAGCTCATGGCGTAGGCTACCATCACCACAAAGGCGGTGGAGATCACGCAGTTGAAACAGGCCACCACAAAGGTGTTCATGAACCACCGGGGGAACTGCGCCACCGAGTCAGAGTGGAACAGGATGTCGATGTAGTTCTGGAAGGTGTAGTGATCGGGGAAGAAGGTGCGGAAATTGATGCCCGCGTAGGTGGACAGGCTGGTGACCAGCAGCCAGAGGATAGGCACCAGCCACACCACCGAAAGGCCGATCAGCACCAGATGGCGGACCGCGCCGTCCACGCCGCGCCGGATGCGTCCCATCCGCAGCTGCTTTTGGGTATCCATTGTACTTGCCTGCGTCATGAGAAAGCCGCCTCCTTCTTATTGATGAACCGGAAGCACACCACCGTGAACACCGCGCAGACAATGAACACCATGATGCCGATGACCGCAGCCATCTTGTAGTTGTACTGCTCCTGCGTCAGACGGAACAGCCAGGTGACCAGCAGATCGACCTCTTTGGCGCTGGACGAGGCCATCGCCTGGTCGGTGGTGACGTAGACGTCCTGGGTCAGCAGGTAGATGACGTTGAAGTTGTTGACGTTCTTGACAAAGTCGGTGACGAGGGCCGGCCCCTGCACGCTGAGCAGGTAGGGCATCTTGATGTGGATGAACTGCTGCCAGGGGCTTGCGCCGTCGATGCGGGCGGCCTCCAGCATATCGCTGGGGATGTTCATCAAAACGCCGGTGGCGATCAGCATCTGGTACGGCACGCCCACCCAGATATTGATGAGGATGATCATCACTTTGGCCCAGGAAGCCTCGGTCAGGAAGGGGATGTGGTCCATGCCGGGGCTGAGGATGCCGATGGTGTGCAAAAAGTCGGTCACCCCGATGTTGGACATCATGGTGTTGAAGATGCCGTTGTCGCTGAAGAAGTTGCGCACCAGCAGCAGCGTGACGAACTGCGGCACCGCGATGGTGACCATGAACAGCGTCCGCCACAGCTTGGGGAACTTGGTCTTTTTGTCATTGATGAGCATCGCCAGAAAGACGCCGCCGAAAAAGGTGGTGAAGGTGGCGAAGAAGGCCCATACCAGAGTCCAGACCAGGATCTTGCCGAAAGCGTAGCCGAAGGTCAGCGAAAGAGACTGCCCGCCTCCGAACAGGGTGAAGAAATTGGTCAGTCCCACCCAGGTGAACAGGGCGTTGGGCGGCATATGCTGCTGGTCGTAATTGGTGAAGGCCACTGCGATCAGGATGAACAGAGGCACGATGGTGAACACCACCACGCCCAGCACCGGCAGGGTCAGCAGGGTGACATAGAACTTTTCGTTCAGGAACATATGGATGTCCTGTACGAAGTTATTGGTCTTTTTGCCTGCGGCGCGGATCTGCTGCAGGTGGAAATTGGACATCACCACCCCCATCGCCGCAGCCAGCATGGCCGCGATGACCACCATGGCGATGACGCTGAGCAGCAGGATGGCGAAGGAGTTGTCGTAATCGTTGACCTCGTTTTTGAGGGTGATGGGGTTAAAGACCATCTCCATCTGGACGGTGCCCAGGGTGCCGAACTTGGCCAGGTTGGGCACGCCCGCCACTGCCAGGTAATAAAGCCCCAATCCCTGCACCAGGGTGACCAGCAGCGCTTTGATGAGCTGGCCGTGGCCGATGTAGCCCAGGCCCCAGATCACAAAGGACAGCTTGGTGAAGATGTCGCCGTGCGCAAAGGCATGGCCGAACCGCTGGAGGAAGTTTGGCTCCTTGCCGCCTGCACGCAGCGGCGGCTGAATGAGCACGGTTTGTGCCACAAAGATCGCTCCTCTCTGCAAGGTTTCGTCTCCCCGCGCCCCCAGGCCGGACGCTGCCGGGTTTGTCTTTTGCCGCGTATGGGCAGCGCCGGCGGGGCACAAGGAAGGAGACGGGAGTTAGCGGGTGAAATTACTGGGCCACCGGCGCGGTGATGCCTGCCACGGCGTCGTCCACCAGCTGCTGGGTGGTCTTGCCCTGGGTATTGCCGGAGGCCAGGATCTGGCCCAGGCTGGCGGCGGGATCCCAGTAGTTGGCTCCCACGCGCTGCAGGTCGGAGAAGTCGCTCTGCATAGCCAGGGCGGCGATGGCCGGGGCGGACTGCACCTCCTCCGAGGCGTTGACGTTGATGTTGGAGGGGCCGAGGTTGCGGTCGTTGAAGCGCTTGAGCTGGTTGTCCTCGTTGGTGATGAAGTCGGCCAGCATCATGGCCACGCCCACGTTGGCGCTGTGGGGGTTGACGCCCACCAGCTTGTAGCCCGAGAAGGAACCCATCTGCACCTGCTCGCCGTCCATCGTGAAGGTGGGCAGCTTGGTGGCCTGGTAGTTGTCGCCCCAGGCATCCTCGGCGGTGATGGCGTTCCAGGTGCCGCTGATGGCGGCGCAGACCGAGCCGTCCGCGATGCCCGAGACGATGTCGGCGTCGGGCGCGTTGCGGAAGGCGTCGTTCGAAGCGATGTCCAGCACCGCCTGCGCGACCGACGCGCCCGGCTCCTCGTTCCAGTTGCAGACGGTGTTGACGCCGTCGTCGGCCAGGGTAGCGGTCAGGCCCGCCCCTGCGAAGAAGCTGTAAATATACCAGCCGTCGTTCAGGGTCATATCGAAGGTGCGGCCGGCGGCTGCCGCGGCGGCCAGGATGCCGTCCACGCTCTGGGCGTCCTCGGCGGTGATGACGCTGCCGTCATAGTAGAGGAAGTAGCCGTTGTCGGCGGTCATGGGGTAGGCGTACAGCTTGCCGTCCATGCTGGCAGCCTCGACCGAACCCTCCAGGTTGCGGCTCTTGATCTCGTCGGGGTTGAGCAGCACCTCCTGCAGAGCGCCGGCGGCCACCAGCTCGTTCAGCTGGTCGTCCGCAAAGGCGAACACGTCGGCCGCGGCAGTGGGGTCCACCAGGATGTTGTCCTTGGCGTCGGACTCGGAGCAGGCGCCGATGTTGATGGTGATGTTGCCCTTGTCGGCATTGGCCTCGATGAAGGCGTCGGCCATCTCGCGCAGCATACCCTGATCTTCCTCAGCGCCCCACATGGTCAGCTCGACATCGCCCCAGCTCTCAGCGGCGGAGGCGGCTTCGCCCGCAGCAGAGGAAGCGGGGGCCGCGCTGCTGGAAGCAGTGTTGGACGAGCCGCCGCAGGCAGTCAGCGCGCCGGCCGCAGCCGCAGCGCCCATTGCCGCGAGGAATTGACGGCGGGAAATCAGCTTTTTCATAGTGCATCTTCTCCTTCTTGTGTCTGGATGAAATGTCCGTTCCTGAGAAACTGCCGTTGCGCACATTTTGCGCAATTTTCTGGTTCCTCTTGCGCAACTATAGAATACCGCAAATCTTCTCGAGTGTCAATGCACAGATTTACCTATAATAGTAATAAAAATATAGTCATTCTGACTTATAACGGGCCGCTTTTTTGAGTTTGGCCGCGCAATTTATGCGCAACAATTTTGAGCTGCCGGTCCATTCCGCACCCGGGGCAGAAAAAGAGCCGCCTGCGCGCGGCAGACGGCTCTCAAAAGCAGGTCAAAGGGTTTAGCGCCGGGGCAGGCTCTTGGTCGAGTCCCGCAGGACGACCTGATGCCCCATCACCAGGGGACGGGCGGCGGCTTTGCCGGCCATCAGGTCCAGCAGCATCCGGCAGGCAGCCCCGCCCAGGGCCACCGCATCGAAGTGGACCGCCGAAATGGCGGGGTTGAGGCCGGCGGTCAGCTCGCTGTCGTAGAGGCTGGCCAGACGTATGTAGTCCGGCACCCGGATGCGCCGGGCCTGCAGCTCCAGCGACACATCGAAAGCCAGCCGGTCGTCCCCGCAGAGGATGCAGTCGGGGCGTCGTTCCAGCACTGCGTCCAGCGCGTCGATCCGCTGGGCGTCGCTCTCGATGCCGGTGCGGACGAGGGCCGGGTCGGGCTGGATGCCCAGCTCGGCCAGGGCGTCAAAGTACCCTTTGGCACGGTCCTGGTTGACGTAGTAGCTGGGGCTGCCGGTGAGCAGAGCGATCCGCCGCAGGCCAAGCTGAAGCAGCAGCCGGGTCATTTCCTGGCTGGCGGCGGCCTGGTCGTTGTCTACCTGGGGGATGGCGGGGTCCTCGGTCCGTCCGATGGCGACAAAGGGCATCTTGTGGCGGCGCAGAAGTTCGACACAGGGATCGTTCTGGATGGTGCGGGAGAGGATCACCCCGTCCATTTTGTGGCAGTCGAGCTGGCGCTCCAGTTGGTTGGTGTCGGCCCCGGAGACATAGCAGAGCAGCAAGTCGTACCCCCGCTGGGCCGCCGCCGTGCAGATGCCCCCCATGCACTTGCGCAGAAAGGGCAGGTCCAGATGGACGAAGTCGCTGGGGATGACCATGGTCAGGTTGTGGGTCTCGCGGGCTGTGGGCTGGGCGCGCACCGCCGGTTCAGCCCCGGCCTGGGCGATGTAGTCCCGCACCCGGCCGCGGGTAGCCTCGCTGATGCGGCCCTTGCCCGAGAGGGCGCGGGAGACGGTGGTCTTGGACACCCCCAGGGCTTTTGCGACCTCGTCGATGGAGATCTTCTTGGTCGGTTGGTTTTCTGCCGGCATGACGTGCCCTCCCTCGTGTGCGCAATCGGTTGCGCTTTTTCTCAGCATACCAGCCGGGATGGCGCTTTGTCAAGGGGCTGTGCGCAATTTCCCCTCACAGTACCCGTACCATGCCATCGGCTTTGTAGACGGCGGTGCCGTAGCCGGGCAGCTCGCTGCCGTCCGGCAGCAGAGCGGGGATGGTATTGCAGTTCTGCAAAAAGAGCAGTTCCCCACGGCGGACGGCCAGCACACCCTCGGGCAGGGCGGCCGGCCTGCAGCTGGCAAGCCCCGCTTTGCCGGCGACCACCTGATAGAAAGCGTCGTAGAAAGCCGGCTCGAAACGGCTGGCCAGGTAGTAGGCCCGGCCCCCGCCATAGCGGTGACGGGCCACCGCCGGCGCGCCGGCAAAGTAGTCCTCGCCGTAGAGGACGAGAGGCTCGGCGGGGTCAGCCTCGTCGAGGGCGGCCACCTCGCAGAGGGTGGAGGCGTGGGTGACTTCCTGCAGGCGGTCGGAGGCCAGGACGCAGCGGCGGGTCTCGCCGTCGTACATCCCGTCGATTTCGGCGCGGCGCAGGCCCAGCAGTTCGGTCAGGCCGTAGGGGGTATCGCCCAGGCGGCAGAGGTCGCTCTCGTCCACCACGCCGCTCCAATAGGTGACCACCACCGTGCCGCCTTTTTGGGCAAAGTCGCAGACGGCGCGGGCAAAGCTCTCCCGCAGCAGATAGGCCATCGGCAGGACCACCAGTCCGTAGCCTTCGAGGCTGCACGTCTGATCGACAAAATCCACCGCGATGCCCGCCCGGGAGAGGGCGTTGTAGTGGAGGGCCAGCTCCTTCCAATAGCCCATGCCGGCGTTGCGGGGACCCGACGACCCTTCGATGGCCCACATGTTGTCCCAGTCGTGGAGGATGGCGGCCTGCCGGGGCCGGGCGGTCCCGGCGGCTGCGGCCAGTTCTTCCAGCGCCGCGCCGATGCCGGCCGCCTCCCGGAAGCTGCGGCTGTCGCTGCGGCCGTCATGACCGATTACCGCGCCGTGGAATTTTTCCTCTGCACCGCGGCTGGCCCGCCACTGGAAATAACAGACGCTGTCCGCCCCGTGCGCCACCGTCTGCAAAGCCGCCAGCATCGAGATGCCCGGCTTTTTCTGTTTGCTAATGGGCTGCCAGTTGGCGCAGGTAGGGGTAGACTCCATCAAAAGGAAGGGTTTGCCCTTGAGGGAGTAGAACAGATCGTGCATCATGGCGGTGTCGAGGGCAGTCTGCTCCACCGTCTCGGTGGACTTATGCCAGGTGGGGTAGCAGTCCCAACTGACGACGTCCACTTCCTTCGCCATCTGGAAGTAGTCGATGTCGTGGAAACGATACATCATGTTGGTGGTGAACCTGGCGTCGGGCGCAAGCTGGCGCACACAGTCCCGCTCGAACTTGAAAAAGTCGATGTGCCGGCTGCTGACGAAACGCTTCCAGTCGAGAGTAAGGCCCTGGACGGCGTTCTCGCCCTGGGGGGCGGGGCTTTCGATCTGGTCCCAGTCGGTGTAGTCGTGGCTCCAGAAGCGGGCGTTCCAGGCTTTATTCAGGGCGTCCAGGGTGCCGTAACGGCGCTGCAGCCAGCGGCGGAACTCTGCCTGACAGAGCGGGCAATGGCATTCGCCCCCCATCTCGTTGGAGATGTGCCAGAGGATGACGGCGGGGTCGTGCCCAAACCGCTCGGCCAGTTTCCGGTCGATGGCGCGCACCTTCTCCCTGTAGACGGGAGAGGTATAGCAGTAGTTCTGCCGGCGGTTGTACAGCTCCCGCACGCGGTCGGCACGCACCCGGCGCACCTCGGGGTACTTGTGGGCCATCCAGGCCGGCCGGGCCGCGCTGGGGGTGGCCAGGATGGTCGAGATACCACGCTGGTACAGATTGTGGATGATGTCGGCCAGCCAGTCGAGGTGATAGACCCCCTCTTCCGGCTCGAGCAGCGACCAGGAGAACATCCCCAGCGACACCACGTTCACGTGGGCCTTTTGCATCAGGTCAAGGTCCTCTGCCAGGATGTCGGGGCGGTCCAGCCATTGTTCAGGGTTATAGTCTCCGCCATAAAGGAGCTTTGTTGTCTGCATCGTTGTTGCCTCCGCGTTGCTCTGTATTGGATTAGTTGCGCATTTTGCGCCATTTGCGCAACTGCTTGCCCCAGTATAACAGCTCTGCGCCGGGAAAGCAAGATTGCAGAGTGCCGAACTTTGCATGGCAGTTTTGTGTACTTTTGCGGTGGTGCTCAAAAAGAACACAACCAGACGGCGACCAAAAGCCTTGCAATATTGCATAAAATATGTTATATCTTATACGAAATATGCTGCGCCATCGCCATACACCATACAGCGAGTGAAAGGAGGCCCCGCCATGACCGCCGTTATCTACGCCCGCTATTCCTCCGACAACCAGCGCGAGGAATCCATCGAAGGCCAGATCCGCGAATGTACCGCCTATGCTGAGAAGAACGGTATCACGGTGGTGCGGCACTACATCGACCGGGCCATCTCGGCCAAAACGGACAACCGGCCCCAGTTTCAGCAGATGATTAAGGACAGCGAGCGCAAGCTGTTTGACATCGTTTTAGTCTGGAAACTGGACCGTTTCGCCCGCAACCGTTACGACAGCGCACGCTACAAGACGCAGCTCAAAAAGAACGGCGTCAAGCTGATGTCCGCCACCGAGATCATCTCGGACGGGCCGGAGGGTATAATTCTGGAATCGGTGCTGGAAGGTTACGCCGAATACTATTCCGCCGATTTGTCCGAAAAGGTAGTGCGTGGTATGACGGAAAATGCGCTCAAAGGAAAGTATAATGGTGGGGCTGTCCCAATTGGTTACGTCATTGATGCAGAGCAGCGGTTCCAGCCTGATTCCCTTACGGCACCCTTTGTTGCGGAAGCCTTCAAGCGGTACCATGAAGGTGCGACCATGACAGAGATCCGGGACTGGCTGAACGAGCACCGCGTTAAAAACCCACGCAGCGGTCCCATGACCTACAACACCGTCCAGCATATGCTGAACAACCGCCGGTACATCGGGGAGCTGAAATACCGCGACATTCTGATTGCGGATGCCATCCCGCCGCTTGTCTCAGCCGAATTATTTCAGGAGGTGCAGGAGAAAATGGCCAAAAACAAAAAGGCCCCTGCCCGTCGCAAGGCAGAGGACGACTACCTTCTGACGACCAAACTATTCTGCGGCCACTGCGGCGCACTAATGTTCGGTGAAAGCGGCACCAGCCGCACCGGCGATGTGCATCGCTACTACAAGTGCGCGGCCGCCAAGAAGCGGAAGTCCTGCAACAAAAAGACAGTTCGCAAACAGTGGCTGGAAGACCTGGTAATCAACGAGACCATAAAGCTGATCCAGGACGATGCGGTCATCAATTCTCTTGTGGCGGCTGTCATGGAGCTGCAAAACAAAGAGAGCACCAGCTTGCCCCTCTACGAGAAGCAGCTTCGGGAGACCGAGACCGGCATCCAGAATATGCTCAACGCCATCCAGGCCGGCATCCTGACCAGTTCCACCAAAGAACGGCTGAAATCACTCGAAGCCCAAAAGCAAGACTTGGAAGCAAAGATTGCCGAAGAAAAATTGGCCAAGCCCGCGATGAAGGAGGAATTTGTCCGCTTCTGGCTGCTGCATTTCCGCAAGTTAGACCTGTCCCAGAAGGAACAGCGGCAGACGCTGATTGACACCTTCATTAATGCTATTTACCTCTATGACGATAAAGTACTGATTACCTTCAACTACAAAGAAGGGACGGAGACCATTTCTTTCGGCGAGGCCACTGAGGCTGCGGCAAAGGAAAAAAGTTCGGATATGGATTGCCTTGGTGCACCACGGCGACCACAGATGTGGCCGCTGTTTTTGTTGTGCCGCAGACTTTTCATCGCGTAAAAGGCGCGCCGCAGCGTGTCGAAAACCGCCACGCTGCGGCGCGCTTCAGCATTATTTTCAGCGGGGGCCGCCCACCCAGAACAGGGCCACCGTGCCGGGCCCGCTGTGGGCCCCGATCACCGGGCCGATGTCGCCCTGGTGCAGGTCGGTGACGCCCAGCGCCCGGAGCTTGTTCATCACATACTGGCAGTCGTCGGGGCAGTCGCCATGGCTGATGAACACCGTGCCCCCCTGCGGGTCGCGGGCGGTGGCCTGGAAGTGCTTGACCAGAGCGTCCAGGCTGGCCCGGCGGCCACGGACCTTTTCCATGGCGATGAGGTGGCCGTCGTCGTCCACATGGAGCACCGGCTTGATGCCCAGCAGAGTGCCGGCCACCGCCGCCGCGCCGGACAGCCGCCCGCCCCGCTTGAGGAACATCAGGTCGTCCACCGTGAACCAGGCGCAGACGGTGGGTGCCAGCTGCCGGGCATAATCCAGCGCCTGGTCAAAGCTGGCCCCTGCCTGCCGCTTGCGGGCTACCAGATAGGCAAACAGCCCCTCGCCCATGCTGGCCTGTTTGGAGTCCACACAGGCGATGCGGCGGCCGGGGAACTTTTCCTGCAGCATTTCGGCGGCCACGCAGCTGGACTGATAGGTCCCCGACAGTCCGCTGGAAAAGGCCAGGTACAAAATATCCTGCCCTCCTGCCAGCACCGGGGTGAACGCATCCTCGTAATCGGCCAGGGACACCTGGCTGGTGGTGCAGGTGCTGCCCGCCCGCAGCTTTTCGTAATAGTCGTGGGAGCTGATCTCCCGCCCGTCGGGCCAGTTGCGGTAGGCCTGCCCGTCCAGGTTGAAGCTCATGGGCAGGACCCGCAGCTCCGCCTCCTCGATGAGGGCCGGGGTCAGGTCGCCGGTCGACTCGGTAAAAATGATATACGGTTGCATCTGATTCGCACTCCTTTCAGATCAAAAGGTACCTTCTCCATTCTTATCCCTTCCCGCAAGTGAATATAGCACGGTTTTCCGGCGGCGTCAAGCGAGAAGCTCCGGCCGGCGCAGCAAGGATGGCGCCCGGGAAAGCGGATCCCGGCGCGGCCGCTTTTGGGATGCAGCGCAGCAGATGCGCCTTTTCGGCAGAGCGGGACAGCGTTGGAGGATTTTCAGATGCACCCGTTTCTTTTTATGGCGGGCCTTACATGATGCAGCGTGTCGAAAAACGACACGCTCCAGGGGGAACCCATTTCTGCCCGCATACGC
>OESB01000222.1_pt1 | contig 14158 bp, 10 predicted proteins | sample 1540131 | NCBI WGS metagenome assembly OESB01 (sample SAMEA3891888, study PRJEB23780) | metagenome | biome: terrestrial biome; feature: animal house; material: Caecal content | place: Italy | collected 2015-05-05 | reverse complement strand
CATGATCGCCGACTGCTCCAGCCTGGACCAGATGTTCTCCCACTATGTGCCCCAGTTGTTTGCCTCCATCGGCTCCACGCTGGTAATCGGTGTCGCCATGTTCCTGTATGACTGGCGGATGGCGCTGGCTATCTTGTGGGTGGTACCGGTGGCAATACTGCTGACGGCAGGAAGTAAGAAAATTCAGGATTCCTTTGGGACAAAAAATATTCTGAATAAGCGGGCGGTGGCCGACTGCATTCAGGAGGGGCTGGAGACGATCCGGGATATAAAAGCCTGCAGCCGCCAGGAAGTCTATATGGGGAAGCTGGAGGAAAGGCTGGCTGCCATGGAAAAGGGCTCCATCCATTCGGAACTTGCCACCGGCGTGTTTGTTTGTTCCGCACAGGCGTTCCTTCGTCTGGGGCTGGCAACTACCATCCTGACCGGCGGGGCGCTTCTGGCAGCCGGAGAGCTTTCCTTCCTCTACTTCCTGGGGTTCCTCTTCGCAGCCGCCCGGCTATATGACCCGCTTGGGTTGGTCTTGCAGAATATTGCCGCCACCTTCAACACCAAGCTGCAGATCGAACGGATGCGCTCCATTTTGGAACAGCCGGTGCAGGAAGGTTCGGAAGAATTTACACCGCAAAATTATGACATCACCTTTGACCATGTTTCCTTTGCCTATCGGGAGGGGGACGGTGTGCTGGAGGATGTGAGCTTCACCGCCAAACAGGGAGAAGTGACCGCGCTCATCGGTCCTTCCGGTGGAGGAAAATCTACCGCCTGCAAGCTGGCTGCCCGGTTCTGGGATGTCACCGGCGGAAAGGTATCCCTGGGTGGAACGGACGTGTCCACGGTAGACCCGGAGACGCTTCTGCGCTCCTACTCCATGGTATTCCAGGACGTGGTGCTGTTCCGGGATACGGTGATGGAGAATATCCGCCTGGGCCGCCGGGGCGCAACAGATGAGGAAGTCATGGCTGCTGCCAAGGCCGCCCGGTGCGATGAATTTATTCAGAAACTTCCCCAAGGTTATCAGACCGTGATCGGCGAGAACGGCTCCACCCTCTCCGGTGGAGAACGGCAGCGGATCTCTATCGCCCGTGCTCTTTTGAAAAACGCACCGGTCATTCTCTTGGATGAAGCCACCGCCAGCCTGGATGTGGAGAATGAGAGCGCTGTTCAGGAAGCCCTCTCCCGCTTGCTCCAGGGCAAGACAGTGCTGGTCATCGCCCACCGGATGCGTACCGTAGCCGGTGCTGACCATATCGTAGTGCTGGAGGACGGTCATGTAGCGCAACAGGGCACCCCATCGGAGCTGATGGAGCAGGGCGGCCTTTACCGACGTATGGTGGAACTCCAAAGAGAAACAGCACAGTGGAAGCTGGGCGTGTAACCGTTCCTCTTATCCCAAAGACATATTGCATAGCAAACTCCCTGCAAGAACTCAAGCCTTGCAGGGAGTTTGAAAATGTTCCTACTTCTTTTTCCAATGGAGCAGCAGGGCCGAATTGATGATAACCAGCACCGAGCCTGCGTTATGGACTAAGGCTCCGATCACCGGTCCAAGCAAACCTGTAATAGCAAGGACGATGGCGAGGAAATTCAGCCCCATGGAAAAGGTCAGATTCACTTTGATGGTCGTCATCATTCGTTTGGAAAGGGACAGCAGATGAGGCAGCTCGCGGATCTCATCGTCCACAAGGGCAATGTCTGCGGCGTCCACCGCAATATCGCTGCCAATGCCGCCCATAGCAATCCCGACATTTGCTTTTTTCAGTGCGGGCGCGTCGTTGATGCCGTCGCCGATCATGCAGACCGCATTCCCGTTTTCCTGATAGGCGCCGATACGGTTCAGCTTATCCTCAGGCAGGTAGTTGGCATAGACCTCACGGATCCCCAGCTGACCGGCGATTGCGCCGGCGGCATTCGGATGGTCGCCGGTCAGCAAAACGGGCTGAACGCCAATCTTGTCCAGCGCGGCGATCATATCCCTGCTTTCCTCTCTCACAGTATCGGAAAGAACAAGGTATCCGGCAAGAATATCATCCACCGCGATGTAGATCACGGCGCTTCCCGCATTCAGATAGGAGTCTGTTTCGGCCGTAATCTCTTTAGAGACGGCGACTCCCTTCAGAAGCTTCAAATTGCCCGCTTTCACCGTTTTCCCGCCAACGACAGCCAGGACGCCCTCGCCAAGGCGTATCTGGAAGCCTTCGCAGGCAGCAGGCTTTTTACCGTAACAGCGGACGACCGCTTTGCCGAGCGGATGCTCACTCAGCTGCTCGGCTGCGGCGGCAAAATCAAATACCTCGTCCGCTGTGTAGCCCGGAACGGACTTCACAGCGGTAACCTTGGGCGTACCGTAGGTAAGGGTGCCCGTTTTATCAAAGGTAATCTTAGTTACTGCGGAAAGCCGTTCCAAAGCGTCGCCCTCCCGGACGAGAAAGCCGTGTTTCGTGGCGTTGCCGATTGCCGCCATGATCGCGGTAGGCGTTGCCAGCACCAGGGCGCAGGGGCAGAACACAACAAGAATGGTGACCGCCCGGATGATTTCACCGGTGAACGCCCAGGTAAGTCCTGCCGCAGAAAGAGCGATAACGACGATCCATGTGGCCCATCGGTCTGCAAGCCCGACGATCTTGGCCTTTCCCGCGTCGGCAGACTGCACCAGCCGGATCATACGCTGGATGGAGCTGTCTTCGCCGACCTTGGCAGCCCGCATTTCAAAAGCGCCGAACTGGTTCACCGTACCGGAGGATACCTCGTCGCCCGCCGTTTTATCCACCGGAAGAGATTCCCCTGTCATGACCGCCTGATTTACAGAGGTCTGTCCGGAAAGGATGACGCCGTCAACCGCAACGGTTTCGCCGGGCAGAACACGGATCACATCCCCGACTTTTACCTGTTCGGCAGGGACGATCGTTTCTGTACCGTCCAGAAGCACTCTGGCAGTCTGCGGAGTCAGGTGGACAAGCTTTTCGATGCCGGCCCGCGCCTTTGCAACCGTCAGATCCTCCAGCAGCGCGCCCAGCTGCATGATGAAAGCCACTTCGCCTGCGGCAAAATCCTCGCCGATGCAGACAGAGGCAATAAGCGCCAGAGATACCAGCACGTCGGCCTTGATGTCAAAAGCGGTAATCAGCCCGATTATAGCCTCCATAATGATTGGTACGCCGCAAAGGATAATGGCGACCCACGCCGCGTCGAAGGGCAGCGGGAGCAGATCAAACAGGCTGATAATTAGGGAAAGGCCACTAAAGACAAGGAAAGCAATATCCTTTTTGAACCCGCCCAGCTCCAGGAAAGCTTCTGCTTTTTCGAGTATTTTCTTCATAGGGAACCTCTTTTCTATACCTATGGGGGTATACCTATATTATACCCATATAGGTATCTGCTGTCAAGGCGGAAAAGAAAAAGACAGCCGCGAGGACTGCCTTCTACAAAAACAGACGTTACTGCATATTGGCAAAGCGTTCTACCGCTTTGGTGAATTTTTCAATCGTTGCGTCTGCATCCCCGTGTTCGATGCCGTCGCGGACGCAGTGTTTGATATGCCCTTCCAGCACAACCTGCCCGGCTTTATTGAGCGCTGATTTTGCCGCGTTGATCTGAGAAAGGATATCCTCGCAGGGGATATCTTCGTCGATCATCCGGTCGATCGCCTGGATCTGTCCGATAATTTTTGCAAGCCTGCGGTGCAGATTTGGGGAATCCATGCATTGTTTCATATTCCATCCTCCATACCATTAGGGGTATATGTATTATAGCAGCTCATCTTAAAAAAGTCAATTTCGAAATAGCAGACAGAATCGAATTTAAACCTCTTGACAAACCGGGAGGGGCATGATATATTATTAGCAGTTAGCAATAACTAACCAAAACTCCCTAAAGCCTGAAACTGTATATAGAAAAAAGACGCCGGTTCGCTGCTTCAAAGCGCGCAGGTTTGTTTTCGTATACATTGAATAACAGGAAGAGGGGATTTTTTTATGTCTGAAAATCTGAACGGCATCCAGATCCAGCTGCTCTTGTATTTTCTGGAGGCGGAGCCGAAAAAGCGGACGGTGACCGACGCCGCCCGATATTTGAATAAGCCGAAATCCACCCTGACGCATATCCTTGACAGCCTGGACGAACTGGCGCTGATGGAGCGCGTGGAGGGCAGAAAGTCGGTGCTGACCGCTGCGGGGAAAAGAACCGCGCAGGAGCTGCTGCATCAGCGGAAAATCCTGGAGCAGTATATGCAGTACCAGGATATCCCGCCTGCGCAGATCAAAGAGAACGCCCTGCGGGCACTGTCGGCGGGCTTTTCCGACGAGTTTATGGCGCGCCTTGCCGAGCAGGAGGGACGGATGCGTCTCAAGGAGATTTTTGCCGGGCACCGTGACTTCCACGGCGGCGAAATCTGCAATCACCTCAAGGACGGCAGCTATTACTTCCCGTTCATCATTTACCGGGAGCAGATCAAGAACCACAACAATCTCTCCATGGCAAACAAAGGGTTTGAAAACCCTTGTGAGCTGATCGTAAAAGACCACGAGGGGCTGGTGTATCTGGCGGTAAAAACCGTGTCCGCCGAGTCCATGTCCAGCGGCAAGAAGATGGAGGGCCGGGTCAACAAGATGCAGTACCTGTACGACGGCGAGTTCCGGGACGGTGGAATCGACGGGCGGTATGTGTATTTTCCGGTGACGGCGCTGAATTTCATCGCCATGGGAAAGGGCCGGGACACCCTGCTCCACGGCAGCGTATGCCTGAAAATGCAGTGCAGCGTGGGAGATATGCATATGCCGGAAAGCACGGCGATTTTCACCATGTTCATCCACTGAAACGGGGCTGTCAAGGGCAAAATAAAAATTTTTTGAACCAGGTTTGGTACAAGTGCGGTTTTTCTTTTGCCATGCGGCTTTCAAGGCTTTTTCGGGCCGAAAAAAGGCCATTTGAACCGGGTTTGGTACAGAAAATCGATTGACAAGGAAAAGTCAACTGATTATACTGAAACTGCTTTAGGGAAGTTGCGGAATAAACTGGAAAAGAAAAACCGGTTTATGAAGCAGAAAAATCCAACTATTTACGCACTGAGGGAGAAAGCTGGAAAAAACAGCGCCCTTCGGGACAAAGGAAGGCTTTTGAGATATGGGTCATCTCCATAGGCAAAGCCGAAAAAAGAACAGGTGAAGCAAGGCTGCCTCAAAAAACTCCGGAAGGAGTATTTTTTCGGAGGTTTAGTTAGTTCTTGCTAACTTCTTGTAGGCGCCTCCTGCACAAAAGGAATATACCGGGAGGGCGAGTTCGCAGCTCGGCCTCCTGACCAGAAACAATAGAAGGAGGAGCCCATGAGCCGTATCAAGGATTCGCCGTAGAAACGGCAAAAATTTTTTATCAGACGGTTAGAAATCGCTAACCGACATACTCCCTTTCAGGGAGAAAACAACGAATGGAGGTTTTGTAAAAATGACAACGACAAAACAATCGTGGCTCAAGCGGAGTCTGGCAGTCCTGCTGGCCGTGATGATGGTCATGAGCATGGGCGTTGCCAATGCGTTTGCGGCTACGCTTACGCCTGAAACGCCGATTGAGAAAATTGATGTTCCCGCCGAGGATGGCGTATATTATGCAGATATTGACCTGATAAACGCCGCCAATGTCCAACAAGTGTCCATGGGAAATGCTGCGCTGCGTGGCAGTAGCAGCTTTGAAACCAACCATCCCGAAGATACGGATTACAGGGCAATTGTGGTAGTGAAGGATAATACCGCCACGGCCATTTTAGAGTTCATGCCGCTCGGATTCATAGGTATGCAAGGGTTCATGATGGAATTGGAAAGCGTGGACGCCAAGTATCTGACCGCGTTTGGCGGCGTTTTTGACACATATGGTCAGGACGGTGCCGCCTCTTTCACCACGACCCAAGCATTGACATATCACATGACCCAAAAGGGCGAACCGGTTTATGATATGTTCAATGACCCTGAATCCGAATCTGTCTATAATGGGAATGTAACGCGTCCCGCAGGGTATGGACACGAAAACGAGCGGCCGGTCGACATTGAAAACGTACCGTATCCGCATTTGATAGCGGTTGACGCCACGCCTGTCTGGGTTAAATTTGAAAATACGCAGGCTCCGACCTCAGCAGCGGAATACAATCGAAACAATGCGGCTTATGTACATGTATTTGTCCCCGTTATGTTTTCCATCATGCCGACTTCCGGTGACCAATATGCTCGGCTGCATGTGGATTGGACGAGTTTAGATAAAATTGAACAGCCCGAACAGAATTTGGAATACCGTCTGTACACCGCGTCCCAAATCGAACAGACGGCCTACACGCCCGAATCCTATCAGGCGTTCCAAAAAGACATGGAAGCGGTCACCTCGGAACTTAACAACATCTGGCCGTCTACCGACCTGGAAATGGGCACAAACGGCCAGCCGAAGCTGACACAGAAAGAATGGAATGCCGAAGAGCGCGCCGCGTTCGTGAAAAGAATTGACGAAGCGCAAAGCAAGCTGGAGCTTATCGGCGATAAAACCAATCTCAATGCGCTGATTGCTGAGGCTGAAGCGAAAAAGGAAACTGCCTATACGCCTTCCAGCTGGTCGGCTTTTGCCGCGGTTCTGCAAGACGCCAAAGCTGTACAGAGTGATGAAGATGCGGGGCAGAACGCGGTCAATTCCGCGGCTGAAGCGCTTACTAACGCCATGGAAGCACTTGTCCTGCGCGCAGATACATCCGAGCTTGCCGCTCTTGTACAGCAGGCAGAGCAGATAGAAAAGGGGGACTATACCGAAGCCTCCTTCCAAGCGCTGCAGCAGGCGATCACAGCAGCAAAAGAAGCTATTGCCGACGCGGATGTTTCGAGTGAAACGCTGGCTGTATGCAAACAACAGCTTCAGACAGCCTTGGATTCTCTTACCACCGACAGCGAAGAACCGGAGCTCGACCGTTATACGCTGGAAGACGGCGTATACTCGGTTTACGGTGAGATGATCAAGACTAACCGTCAGGAAAAGTCCATGAGCAACGATGCCATCAACCATACCATTAAACTGACAGTAGAAGACGGTAAATATTATCTGACAATGGATTTCCACGGCCTGGCCTATCTCAACAAATTCGGCTATCTGGCGGAACTGTCCTATTATGACAATGGCTATACCTACGGCCAGTACGGCACTGTAGAAGGCACCTTGATTCCCGCTGCTGTCCTTTCCACCCAGAAGAACGCCGACGGCAGCGATGTGTACGATGAGTTCAACCAGGCGGGCGGCTCCTACGCGGGCAAGCTGTACCCCGACCAGATCAAGTTCCCGCTGGTAGCGGACGCCCTGGCAGATAAAGACGGCTATGTACCGCTGCACGTATTCGTGCCGGTCATGGAGGATATTTCCGCAGGTACCGGCGATCAGGATGTGCTGCTGAAGCTTGACTGGTCTACACTGACGAAAACCACCGAAGATGACCCGAACTTTGAGCCGGAAGAGCCGGTAGAGCAGTCCCCGGCTGTAGATTACACGGACGCTGCCACTGGCGTAAAGGTGAATGCAGACAAGGGCGTGTTTGACGAAGGCGTGCAGATCGTGGTTTCCGAAATCACCAAAGGCGCTGACTACGACAACGCGGCTTCTTCTCTCAGCGACGTGGGCAAAAAATTCAAGCTCTATGATGTGAAATTTTTGGATGCGGACGGCAATGAAGTAACTCCCAACGGTACGGTGAGCATCAGCCTTCCCATTACCGCAGGATATGATTCCACCAATTTGGCAGTCTATCGTTTGGCTGATAGCGGCAAGGTGCTGGTAAGAGGTGCGGTGGAGAACGGCTATTACACCGTCATCACCCGGACCGCCGGAACCTATGCGCTGGTGGAAAAAGGCAGCACCATCACCGATGCGGAAAACACGGCCAACATCCCCCAGACCGGCAACGACTCCAACGTGGCGGTGTTTGCTCTGCTGGCCTTGGCCGCTGCGGGCATGATGGGTGTTACTCTGGTGACCAGAAAGCGCAAGTCCAACGAAGCCTAAACAAAGGAGAAACAATATGACAAATACTGCATCAAAGCTCAAGCGGGCGCTGTGCAGTATGGTGGTAATGCTCGCCCTTGTGGCGGGCATTACTTCTATACCGGCATTAGCAGCATCTAACGGCATCTATACCGCAACCGCAACCTCCCACTACAAGCATCCGACCACCGGAAAAATCGAGGATTCCGGCGGCGAGGGTTCCTACGTCCTGGGCCAGTCCATGACCGAAAGCGCCTTGAACAAGGCTGCTCTGGTTGAAGTGGATCCGCAGGGTAATACCTTTGTTACCGTGCGGCTCAACCTTATGGATAATATCCGGAATCCGCAGTTTCAGGTGGACGGCAGCCGGAACGGGAATTTTTCATCGGTTTCCGCTACAGTCATGCAGGAGGATTTCACCAACAATACCACCGACTTCCGGATGCAGGTACCCAGCGAAAACGCCATCATCCGCTGCAATATGTATGTGATCCCCATGGGACGGGACGTGATCTTCTACATAACGGTTGGGAACCTCCAGTCCGGCTCCGGTGATTTCGTCACCAGCGTAAAGGTGGAACAGCCTGCACAGGAACCCGAGCCGGAGCAGTCTGACACCAGTGCATCTGCTGTCCAAACGCCCGCTTCCAGTACGTCGGACAGCCAAATGTCTTCCTCCACACCGGAGACTTCTTCCAGCGATACCGGCAGCGCATCTTCCGATGAAGACGAAGACGCGGTAATGGGTCTCGAAGAGTTCGACGCTTCCGGCAACAAGGTGAGCGATACCTCCACCGAAGTGGAGCAGGACAGCAGCACCGGCAATCCGGTGATCTGGTGGGTCATCGGTGGCATTGTGATTGTTGCCATTGCGGGAGGCTGTGTGTGGTACTTCTGCTTCTTCAGAAGGGGTAAGAACCCCTTTCAGAAAAAGTAAGGGAAGGTGCGGGCAATGAAACTCAAAAAAATCCTATCCCTTGTTTTAGCCGGTGTGATGGCGCTATCCGTCACCGGCTGCGTCAACCAGCACCCGGAGGAAACCGGCAGTACAAACGCCAACGAAAGCGGTGAAGTCCGCCTGGTAGCCACCTCCCCGGCGGTAGCGCAGATCTGTAACCGGCTGAATCTTGACCTGGTGGGCATCTGCCAGTCTACCAGCGAGCTGCCGGAACGGTACGACGGCGTTACCACCGTGGGCATGGCGATGAACCCGGACTTGGAAATCATCAAATCCCTTGACCCGGACTACATCCTGTCGCCGGCAACTCTGCAAAACGACCTGCAGCCCAAATACGCTTCCATCGGGGTCAGCTCCCTGTTTTTAAACCTCAAAAGCGTAGAAGGCATGTACGCCTCTATTGAAGGGCTGGGACAGAAATTCGGCCGGGAGGAAGAAGCGGCTGTCATGCTGGAGGAATTCGATTCCTTTATGACGGAATTTGCAGAAAAAAACGCCGGTAAGGAATCCCCCAAGGTACTGGTGCTCATGGGCCTGCCCGGTTCCTACATTATTGCAACCGACAACAGCTATGTGGGCAGCCTTGTGAAGCTGGCAGGCGGCACGAACGTCTACGGTGATGGGGACGGGCAGGAATTCCTGTTCGCTAACACCGAGGATATGAAAACCAAGGAGCCGGACGTGATCCTTCGGGCAGCCCACGGCCTGCCGGATGAGGCAAGGAAGATGTTTGCGGAGGAATTTTCTACCAATGACATCTGGCAACACTTCAAAGCAGTACAGGAGGGCCGGGTGTACGACCTGGATTCCGATCTGTTCAATATGAGCGCCAATTTCAGCTATGAAGAAGCGCTGAAAGCGCTGCAGCCCATGCTTTACGGCGAGGAATAATCCCGAAACAAAACACAAGGCGGCCGGGCTTTTCCTGTCGGGGGAATCCCGGCCGTTTTTCCAAAAGGAGATTTTGCTTATGGTAAGCAACCGAAAGAAAATCCTCTCCTTTGTCATCACCGCCCTGGGGCTGCTGGCGCTGTTCTTGGTTGCCGTCAACACCGGCAGCCTGAAGGTAACGCCCCTGGAGCTGTTCAAAGGACTCTTTATTGAATACAACGAAAACGTGGCGACCATTTACGATCTGCGGTTTCCCCGCATTCTCATCGCCATCTTCGGCGGCGCGGCGACCGCCGTATCCGGCGTGCTGCTGCAGGCTGTGATGAAAAACCCACTGGCAGACCCCGGCATCATCGGCGTCAGCTCCGGGGCCAGCCTGACGGCGGTGCTCATTACTGCCTTTGTGCCCACCCTCTACTTTTTCACGCCCCTGTTCGCGTTTATAGGCGGGATGGTCGCTTTCCTGCTGGTGTACTCCCTTTCCTGGAAGGGCGGACTTTCGCCTTTGCGCATTATTCTGGTGGGCGTGGCGGTCAACGCCATGTTTACAGGGCTCATGAGCGCCTTCAACTCCGGCACAGGGAGCAATTATTCGGGCGTCGCCAGCATTGTCAACGCCAACATCACCATGAAGACCTGGGATGATTTTCAAACGCTGTTACTCTATGTAGTCATCGGTCTGATCGCCTCCATCTTCGTGCTGGGACAGTGCAACCTGCTGGCACTGGAGGATAAAACGGCGCGGAGCCTTGGCGTGAACGTCACCCGCAGCCGGATCATCATTTCGGTGATTGCGGTGCTGCTGGCCAGTATTTCCACCGCCATCATTGGCCCCATCAGCTTTTTGGGGCTTATCGTCCCCCATATTGCTCGGCTGTTGGTGGGAAGCAATCATAAAGTGCTGGTGCCCTACTCCATCCTGCTGGGAGCATTCACCCTGCTGCTGGCGGACACCCTGGGGCGCACCATTGCGGCGCCTTATGAGATCAGCGCAGCCATCATCATGTCGGTGGTAGGCGGCCCGTTCTTTATCCTGCTGTTGAGGAGGTCGAAGCAAAGCTATGGACAATAATGTGTTTACCGTCAAAAGCCTTTCCTTTGCCTACGGCAAACAGCAGGTGCTGAAGAATCTCGACCTGGAGCTTCACGAAGGGAAAATCACCACCCTCATCGGCGCCAACGGCTGCGGAAAGAGCACACTGTTCAATTTAATGACCAAAAACCTCCGTCCGGACGAGGGAGAAATTTTCCTGCGGGAAGAAAATATTGCCGGCATGAAATTAAAAGATTTCGCCAGGGAGGTTTCCATCGTCCACCAGTACAACACCGCTCCGGTGGATCTGAGCGTGGAAAAACTGGTGGGGTACGGAAGAACGCCCTACCACACGATGGGGCTTTCACCCGACCCCAAAGAAGATGAGGAAAAAATCCGCCGTGCCATGGAGATCACCCATACATACAAGCATAGGGATAAACCGGTATCCGAGCTTTCCGGCGGACAGAAACAGCGGGTATGGATCGCTATGGCGCTGGCGCAGGATACGAAGGTGCTGTTCCTGGACGAACCAACCACCTATCTGGATATTCGCTATCAGCTGCAAATTCTAAAGCTCATCCGGCAGTTAAACCGGGAATACGGCATCACCATTGTCATGGTGCTCCACGACATTAACCAGTCGCTGTATTACAGCGATGAGATCGTCGCCATGAAGGATGGCAGGATGATCGCCCACGGCCTGCCGGAGGAAATCCTCACAAGCGAACTGGTCAGGGAAGTTTATGATGTGAATCTGGATATCCGGACCGTAGATGGCAAGCCGTTTGTCATTCCGGTGTAAATATCAGGAAAGGAGATGCCTGTGTGAAACTCAGACGTACCACAGAAGATTATCTGAAAACCATCTATATCCTCTCCAAAACCGGGGAGGTTCACGGCGCTGCGATTGCCGAACGGCTGGGCGTCTCCCGACCAACCGTTTCCATTTCCCTGAAAGCGCTGAAACAGGAAGGATACATCACTCAGGATGACAGCAGTGCTGTCCGGCTGACGGAAACAGGATTAGAAATCGCAAGAGCCACCTACGAACGGCACCAGACCTTCCGGACGCTGTTGGAGGATCTGGGCGTAGACGGGAAAACAGCCGCGGCGGACGCCTGCCTCATGGAGCACGCCGTCAGCCCGGAAAGCTACGAGGCAATCAAGGGGCTGACAAAAAGAAAGAAGGCGGACGGGGATGAATGATGCGATGCAGTCTCTGGGATACGGCCTATTGGCCGTCCTGTTTTCAGCGGCCATCCTTGCGCTATGCGCGGTCATCAAAAAGGCTGCAAAAAATTTTTTAAAGGGCGGACGAAACCATGATGATCAACAAACGGCTCATCGGCACGGTAGCTGAGAGCAAAAAATACATCGCCGGGAACGTCATATTGCAGTGGTGTTCCCTGGCGGCGAACATCGCCATGATGTTCAGCATCACAAACCTGTTTGCCGGGCTTTATTACGGCAGCACCGGTTCCTTCGCCCTGTGGATGACGGCAGTTGTGGTCTTACTGGCGCTCCTTATCCGGTTCCTGTGCACCACCGGGGCTTCCAGAATGAGCTACCTTTCCTCCAAAGCGGTCAAGAAAACCCTGCGGGAGAAAATCTATGAAAAGCTGCTGCGGCTGGGCGCCTCCTACAACGAACAGGTAAAAACCAGCGAAGTGGTGCAGGTGGCGGTGGAAGGCGTGGATCAGCTGGAAACCTACTTCGGCGCCTACCTGCCCCAGTTTTTCTACGCCATGCTGGCTCCGCTGACCCTGTTCGCAGTGCTCTGCTTTGTAAATGTACCGGCGGCTATTGTGCTGCTCATTTGCGTGCCGTTGATTCCCATAGCCATTGCCGCAGTGCAGACCTGGGCAAAAAAGCTGCTCTCCAAATACTGGGGGCAGTACACGGCGCTGGGGGATACCTTCCTTGAAAATTTGCAGGGGCTGACGACCCTCAAAATCTATCAGGCGGACGAGTTCAAAAACAAAGAGATGAACGCGGAGGCCGAGAAGTTCCGCAAAATCACCATGAAGGTGCTGACCATGCAGCTCAACTCCATTACCATCATGGATTTGATTGCATACGGCGGGGCGGCGCTGGGGGTCATCATGGCGGTGACGCAGTATATGGGTAACCACGTATCGTTAGCCGGCTGCCTGCTGATCATCCTGCTGGCAGCGGATTTCTTCCTACCCATGCGGCAGTTGGGCAGCTTTTTCCACATCGCCATGAACGGCATGGCCGCCAGCGACAAAATCTTCCGCCTGCTGGATCTTCCGGAACACAAACAGGAGGTTTCCGAGAGCTTCCCGTCACAGCATGGCATCGCCTGCTCCGGCCTGCGGTTTTCCTATGAGCCGGACCGGGAAATCCTGCATGGTGTGGATTTACGGTTCCCCCAGGGCAGCTTTACCGCTCTGGTGGGGGAAAGCGGCTGCGGAAAATCCACCATTGCCGCCATCTTGATGGGACGGAACAAGGGATATACCGGCTCGGTCACCATCGGCGGCGTGGAACTGCGGGAAGTGAACGAAAGCTCTCTGCTGCGGAATATTACCTATGTCAGCCATCAGAGCTATCTGTTCAAGGGTACGGTGCGGGATAACCTGCTCATGGGTAAGCCTTCCGCGTCCGATGACGAGCTGTGGGCGGTGCTGGAACGGGTGAACCTTGCCGGATTCCTGAAAGCGGAGCAGGGGCTGGATACTCACCTGCTCGAAAAGGCGTCGAACCTGTCTGGCGGGCAATGTCAGCGGCTGGCGCTGGCACGGGCGCTCTTACACGACAGCCCGGTCTATATCTTTGACGAGGCCACCTCCAACATCGATGTGGAGAGCGAAAACGACATCATGGCAGAAATCCACCGGCTGGCAAGGGGCAAGACGGTGATCCTCATTTCTCATCGGCTGGCGAATGTGGTGCGAGCGGACAACATCTATGTGCTGGATGGCGGAAACATCGCCGAACACGGCAGCCATGCGGAACTCTTGAAAAGCGATGGCTTGTACGAGCGCTTGTGGAACGCCCAGCAGACGCTGGAAAACTACGGAAAGGACGGTGAACGCGCATGAATACCGGCATGAAAAAACGAAGCGGCTTCCAGGTGATGGCACGATTGATTGGGCTGGTGAAACCCTTGACCGGGTTTATGTTCTTGGCTGTCCTTATGGGGCTCGTGGGCCATCTCTGCGCCGCCTTTATCACCATCTTCGGCGGGTATGCGGTGCTGGAGGCTTTGCAATTTGATACGCCCTTCACCCTGACCGCCCTGTTTGTCTGTGTGG
>OESB01000220.1_pt1 | contig 14194 bp, 9 predicted proteins | sample 1540131 | NCBI WGS metagenome assembly OESB01 (sample SAMEA3891888, study PRJEB23780) | metagenome | biome: terrestrial biome; feature: animal house; material: Caecal content | place: Italy | collected 2015-05-05 | reverse complement strand
AATTGGCGGTTTTAACATCATCCAGCATCAAACGCTTCATTTTGTCCTCCAAAGTCTCTTTTGCGGTCTGGCTGAAATGAACACCTACTACATAGGTGGTGTTCTCAATCTTCACGCTGAAGATACCTGCGGGGCTTGCCTGCGGTGGTGTCATAGCCTGCTTTAATTCCTCCATGTCTGCATTTCTCCTTTCTCCATAAAAGCCCAAATAAAAAGAACCTGACTTCTTTCAAAGTCAGGTTCCTTAGAGTTCCATCTTCTGTTCTTTTTCTTTCTGGAATGTCGTGTCCTGTTTTGGGTCTTGCTTTCCGGCCTGGCGGAGCTGCTCTACCACCGAACGCTTACTCTCTACCTTGCCCAATGCTTCCGGTCCCAGAACCTGGCTGACCCAATAGCGGACTTCGTTCAGCGGCTTCAAATCTGCCTGCACCTGTTCCAGCTGTCGGGCAAAGGCTGAGTGATCCGATTGCAGTTTGCTGTACTCTGCCTCTAGGGCATCCAGATTCACATTCAGATCAACGTGCTGTGCTTTCAAATAGCGGTAGGCTTTGTTGTAGGCTTTCAGTTCCTCCTGGTGGCTTTCGGCAAATGCGGCCTGCCGCTTCTTCCAGCCGATTTTCAGATACTTGTCATGGATGGGCTTCTGTTCCTGGCAAACTGAAACGGCATTCTGAATCCCGACAATGTCCTTCATCCGCTTCTCGGCCTTTCGCATACCGGTACTGGCCTGGCTGGCTTTTTGTTTCACGCCGGACAGGACGGTGTTCAGCTGCTCCAGAGTCGAGATCTTATGCTGTTGGAGATAGACAACAGCCCTTGCCACATTCTTCAAGTCCTTCAGGTCGCCCTTCTGCTGCCCGGACCAGGACCAATCGCTTCGTCCTGCTTTTCTCTGGTTCAGATAATCATTGAGAAGCACCCCAAGGTCTGTGGCGACTGCTTCCTCTTTCAGCAGCTCTTTTTCAGCCTGGACCAGTTCTTCAATCCAGTCCAGCAGACCCCGAATGGTTTTACGAATAGCGGACAGCATCTGGTTGGCTGCCTTGATATCCCGGTTGAGATTTCCGATATTAGTCTGGATGCCTCGCCGCTCCATCTGCACCACCGCAGGTCCCATGTGGACGGTAGGGATCACATCCAGGCCCTGCCGCTCATAGGAGCGCAAGTCTAGCCGCTCTGGCCGATCTGCTGCTTCTAGATAGCGGTTGACGGTATCAGCCCAGCCTTGCCGCCAGATCTCCGCATACTTCTGGTCGTTCCAATCCACGGTATCCTCCTTGTGGCTTTTCCAGTTCCCCGACGGGAGCCGGATGCGTTCGCCGTTTTCATCCAGGTCGTACACCTTTCGGCTCTTGGGGAGCCACTTGCCTTGTTCGTCCATGGCACGAAGGGTCAGCATCACATGACAGTGAACATTGTGTCCGGGCGGGGCCGGATCATGAATGGCGAAGTCAGCAATCATCCCCTTGGAAACAAATTGCTTCTCGCAGTAGTCCCGGAGCATCTGCGGGTACTGCTCCGGAGGAACTTCTTTGGGCAGAGCCAGCACGAAGCGCCGGGCCAGCTGGGCATTCCATTGCTTTTCGGCGGCCTCTACCGAGTTCCAGAGGGTTTCCCGGTTAGCGTATTCCGGCGGAGCGTGAGCAGGCAGCATGATTTCCGTGTACAAGATGCCACGCTTGCCAGAGTAGTTTTTGGTTTTCTGGTCATACTCAGAAAACAGCTTCTCGCCGCTCTGGTAGGCGGCACCTGCCACCGCCGACTGGCCCATGCTGCGCTGGGTGATGGTAATTTGAAAATGCGGACATGGAATGGATATCACCTCCAAAACAAAAACCGCCCGTCAGGATTGCTCCTGACAAACGGTCTTGAATCATGTTCGGTTGTGCTCTCTGTCCAGGGATGGAGCGAAGTGCGCTTCGGCCCTGGGCGAGAGCTGTAAAAGGATAGCTGCGGAGCAGCGCAAGGAAAATGCAGTTTTCCTTGGGATGGAATCGGGATGGCGGACGGAACGCCAGACCGGTTTCATCAAGCCGTCTGCAAGACCGCAATTGCACCGGAACGGTGTATAATTGCGCCCTATTACAATAGGGTTGGAACGTTCCGGGCTTCTTGCAAATCGTGAATCATCTTTGCCAGGGCCAGCGCAACCTCCTGCTGACGAAATGAAAGTTTCAGCAGCTCCATCACCTGGTCATCAGTCAACTCTCCGGGGCAGATTAGGAAGCTCTCCAGCATTCCCCCGCGGGTGCAGAGGCGATGAGTTCGGGCTTTGCTGGTCAGTTCTGGTATGCGGTGCTCCAGCATTTTCTCCTGGTGCTGGTAGTAGCGGAGCTTCTGTTCGGCCTGGGCCTTTTGGGATTTCATGCGGTCTAGTTTTTTGCTCATAAGTCTTCACCTTCTTTATTAAAGTCATAACTCCTGGTAAAATCGGGAGTTTGAGGGACCTTCACCAACAGGCCTCTCAAGGGACACTGGAACTCCTTCTTGCGTCATTTGCACTGCAACCCGTATACAAAAATATCCACTTTTTCAAATGATAAAAATCTTCTTTTTTACTTTGCCCAATCATTTAATACGAAAGCTTTTTGCTCTTCTCAGCAGAGTTGTGTGTTTTGTATCTCTGAAACATAAAAAATAGATCTCCCGTTTAGAAGGAGCCTTCATTGCTCGTGTAAAATCCAAATTCTGTCCTCCTGCATCTGCTGAATTCTATTGATTTTGATCTTCATTCAATCTTAACGTAGATAGAAAATCTTTTATGATTTTATAGTGCTCCGCATGCTATGATTATAGCGATTTTCTATGGATCCGATCCACTGAGATTACAGGAGATGATGGATATGGAAAACACACCTCAAATGATGTCAGATTGCTTCCCCGGTCAGAAAAGCACAATTTCCCCCGGAAAACTGAAAATCTTTTTTGGATACGCCGCAGGTGTCGGCAAAACCTATGCGATGCTGCAAGCAGCGCACCAGGCCCAAAAAGAAGGGATTGATGTGGTGGCAGGCTACGTGGAGCACCATGCCAGACCAGACACCCTTGCTCTCTTGCAGGGGCTGGAAGTTTTGCCCTGCAGGGAAATCGACTATCGCGGCATCACGCTCAAAGAATTTGATCTGGATCAGGCCCTTCAGCGCAAGCCCCAGCTCATTCTGGTAGATGAATTGGCTCACAACAATGCTCCAGGATGCCGGCACACAAAGCGGTATCAGGATGTGGAAGAACTGCTTCAGGCCGGAATCAATGTATACACCACCGTCAATGTGCAGCATTTGGAGTCCCTCAACGATTTAGTATCCTCCATCACAGGCATTGCGGTCCATGAACGCATCCCCGATCGTATCTTTGACCGGGCCAATCAGGTGGAACTGGTAGATATCGAGCCGGATGAGCTGGTGAAGCGTCTCCAGGCAGGAAAAGTATACCAGGAGCGCCAAGCAAAACAAGCGCTCCAAAACTTTTTCACCGTAGAAAACCTGGCTGCCCTGCGCGAGATTGCCATGCGGCGCACCGCGGACCAGCTCAACCGGACCGCATTGCAGGAAGGGAGAGAAAAAAGCGCCAAAGCCGGAGAACATATTTTGATTTGTCTGTCTTCTTCCCCATCCAATCCAAAAGTCATTCGAACCGCTGCACGGATGGCAGAAGCCTTCCACAGCGGATTCACAGCCCTATTTGTGCAGACGCCGGAGACCAAAGAGTTGTCCGGTGACAACTTGAAACGCCTGCGCAGCAATTTGCATCTGGCAGAGCAGCTGGGTGCCCAGATCTCCACCGTCTACGGAACCGACCCCGCTGTACAGATTGCGGAATATGCCCGCGTCAGCGGCGTGACCAAAATCGTGATGGGCCGCATCAACCACAAGCAAAACCCACTCATCGGAAAAAAGAGTCTGGCTGACCGGCTGATCGCACTGACTGACCTGGACATTTACATCATTCCGGATCACCAGCCACTCTATAAAAAACCGCTCGGAAAGTTCCACCTTCCTAAATCGCACTTTACGGGGAAAGACGCCTGCATCACATTGGCGGCTTTGATCCTATCCTCGATGGCCGGATTGGGATTTTACCACGCCGGTTTCAGTGAATCCAATATCATCACGGTTTACATTTTGGGGGTTCTCATTACGGCGGTGTCTACAGACGGTCACCTGTATGGAGCCGTAGAATCCCTTTTCAGTGTTGCCGCCTTCAACTTTCTTTTTACAGAGCCCCTTTTCACTTTCCGCGCCAATGACCCCAACTATCCCGTCACCTTTCTGACCATGCTTTCCGCTAGCATCATTGCCAGTTCTCTGGCCAGCCGAGTCAAAGCCCAGGCACGCATGGCTGCACAAAAAAGTTATTACACAGAACTTCTCCTGGAAAGCAGCCAAAAACTGCAGCAGGGACGCACCGAATGGGATTGCCTCCGTCTGACGGCAGAACAGCTGAGCCGGCTTTTTGATCGGCCCATCCTCTACGCCTTGAGCAAATCCGGACAAGATTTGTCGTTCCGGGCGGAGCCGTCCGATGCACAGGAAGTCCTGGCCCAGCTGGGTACCGAAGAAATGGGCGTGGCCAAGTGGGTACAAGCCAACAACAAGTATGCCGGCGCAACCACAAGTACGCTACCGGATTCCAAATGGTTTTTTCTCTCTGTCCGGGGGACGCAAGGGGTCATGGGAATTGTAGCAGTCCCCGTTGCAGGTTACTCCATACCGGACGCCTTTGAAAAAAACCTTCTTATTGCCATTCTAAACGAGTGCGGCCTGAGCCAGGAGCGCATCCGACTGCAGGAAGAGCGCGGCAAAGAGGTGCCATGACTCCAAAACAGCCGGAAAAATCCCCTTTTCCCCCGCCGCTTTCACAGGAAGCGGGATTGCTCCCATCCGGAGGGAAAGACAGGATCTTCATTTCTTCTTAATGCCGCGCCATCTTCCTTAACCCTGCCTTATGACCCGCTGCGCTATCCTAGGAGCGCAAAACAAATATTGGATGTTTTGCTGACTCATCCATGTTGAAAGGGGCACCGGAAATGATGGATTGCTTGATGATCGGAATCATACTGGCCGGTTTTGGCCTTGTCGTACTGCTGGCGAACTGGTGCCAGCGGCAGGTCGAATCCGAGGAATAAGAAAGTACAGGAGTTGAGATTTATGATTTTGCTTGGAGTCATTGTTTTGCTGCTGGGCGGATATCTGGTATACGCCCTGGCGCATCCGGATCGGTTTTAAGATCGAGGACACTGTATAGGAGGTTTTTTGTATGGTACAGCTGGTCCTGACATGCATCATTTATTTGATCCTTGTTATTCCAGTGGGGCGGTATCTTTATCATATCGCCGCAGGAAAACACACCTTTGCCGACCCCGTTATGGATCGGGTCGACGGGGTCATTTACAAGCTGGGCGGCGTGGACCCTCAAAAGGGCATGAACTGGAAACAGTACGCCCTGGCCCTGCTGGGCACCAACGCGGTGATGATGGCTGTTGGCTATGTGATTCTCCGCATCCAGAGCATTCCCCTTCTGAATCCCAACGGGATTCAGGGCATGAAGTCGGACCTGGCCTTTAATACCATCATTAGTTTTATGACCAACACCAACCTGCAGCACTACTCCGGCGAAAGCGGCCTGAGCTACCTCTCCCAGATGCTGGTCATCATCTTTATGATGTTTGTTTCCGCAGCCAGCGGCTATGCCGCCTGTGTCGCGTTCATCCGCGGCCTGGCCGGCAAGACAAAAGATCATGTAGGCAACTTCTTTGCCGATCTGGTTCGCATCACCACCCGCGTGCTGCTGCCCTTCTCCCTGGTGGGCGGGCTGCTGCTGGTATGGCAGGGTGTGCCGCAGAACTTCTCGGAGAATGTCGTGGTGCAGACCCTGGAAGGCACGTATCAGGTTTTGGGGATGGGGCCGGTGGCGGCGCTTGAAATCATCAAGCACCTGGGCACCAACGGCGGCGGCTTCTTCGGCGCCAACTCCGCCACCCCCATGGAGAACCCCACCATCCTGTCCAACCTGATTGAGCTGTATTCCATGATGCTGCTGCCCGGCGCCTGTGTCATTACCTTCGGCAAGATGGTGGGTGACGGACGTCTCCAGAATCAGAAGGACTCGACCCGGGAAAATATGCTGTCCGCCCATCCGGAAGGCATCACGGCCCGGCTGCTGGGCAAAGAAGGCCGCAGCATCTTTTTGGCCATGGGAATTTTGTTCCTGGTTGGCCTGAGCCTTTGCTACTGGGCTGAGCTGCAGGGCAACCCGGCTCTGGCGGAGATCGGCCTCAACCAGTCCGCAGGCAGCATGGAGGGCAAGGAAGTCCGCTTCGGCATCGCCCAATCCGCTCTGTTTACCACCGTAACAACATCCTTCACCACAGGCACCGTCAACAACATGCACGACACCCTGACGCCGTTGGGCGGAATGGTGCCGATGCTGCACATGATGCTCAACTGTGTCTTTGGCGGCAAGGGCGTGGGCCTCATGAACATGATTCTGTACGCCATCCTGGCGGTGTTCATCTGCGGGCTGATGGTGGGCCGCACCCCCGAATATCTGGGCAAGAAGATCGAGGGACGCGAAATGAAGCTGACGGCACTGGCCATCATCATCCATCCCCTGCTGATCCTGTCCTTTACTGCCCTGGCGGTGACGACATCCGCCGGGCAGGCCGGCGTTACCAATCCCGGTTTCCACGGCCTGAGCCAGGTGCTGTATGAATACGCCTCCTCTGCGGCGAACAACGGCTCCGGTTTTGAAGGGCTGGCGGACAACTCCTACTTCTGGAACATGACCACCGGCATCGTCATGTTCCTGGGGCGGTATCTGCCCATTGTGATTCAACTGGCCATCGCCGGCTCCCTGATGAAGAAAAACTATATCAACGAGTCTGTCGGCACACTGCAAACCAGCACGGCGAGCTTTGCAGTGATTCTTGTGTTCGTGGTGTATATCTTTGCCGCGTTGACCTTCTTCCCGGCGCTGGCTCTGGGCCCCATTGCCGAGCATTTGACCCTCTGGGGCTAAGGAGGATATTCGTAATATGAGCAAGAAACAAAACAAAAAGCTGCTGACCGGTGAAATCCTCAAACAGGCGTTCATCGGCTCGGTAAAAAAGCTGGACCCCCGGTATATGATTAAGAACCCGGTTATGTTCGTCGTGGAAACCGGCTTCTTCATTACACTGCTGCTGACAATCATGCCGGGGCTGTTCGGCGAAGGCGACACCGGCCTGCGTACTTACAACTTGATTGTTTCCATCATTCTGCTGATTACGGTACTGTTCGCCAACTTTGCAGAATCTGTAGCGGAGGGCCGGGGCAAAGCCCAGGCCGCCAGCCTGAAGAAGACCCAGAAGGACACCGAAGCTCATTTGCTGGATCAGGATGGCAACGAAACCATCGTTTCTTCCAGCGAGCTGAAAAAGGGCGACATCGTGATGGTATCGGCCGGAGAGGTCATTCCCGGCGACGGCGAGGTCATCGAGGGTATTGCCTCGGTGGATGAGTCGGCCATCACTGGAGAATCCGCCCCCGTCGTCCGTGAGAGCGGCGGCGACTTCTGCTCAGTGACCGGCGGCACCACGGTGGTGTCCGACTGGCTGAAAATCCAGATCACCTCCGATCCCGGCAACAGCTTTCTGGACCGCATGATCGCTCTGGTGGAAGGCGCCTCCCGGAAAAAGACCCCCAACGAAATCGCCCTGAGCACCCTTCTGGTCTCCTTGACCATCATTTTTCTGATTGTCATTGTCACCCTGTACCCCATCGGAATGTATTGCGGGGTTCAGCTGCCGCTGTCCACCCTGATCGCCCTGATGGTTTGTCTGATTCCCACCACCATCGGCGGCCTGCTGTCCGCCATCGGCATCGCCGGTATGGACCGCGTCACCCGGTTCAATGTGATCGCCATGTCCGGCAAGGCCGTGGAGGCCTGTGGCGACGTGGACACCATGATTCTGGACAAAACGGGCACCATCACCTTTGGCAACCGTCTGGCTGCCGACTTCTTCCCCGTGGAGGGGGCAAGCCGCAGCGAGCTGATTCGCTGTGCAGCTCTGACCAGTCTTCACGACGAGACCCCCGAGGGAAAATCCACGCTGGAACTGGCTCGCCGTCTGGGAGACAACAGCCAGGAGATTCCCGGTTCTTCCTTTGTAGAGTTCACCGCTCAGACCCGCATGAGCGGCGTGGACCTGCCCGACGGCACCCGGGTCCGCAAGGGCGCTTCGGACGCCATCGAGCAGTATATTACGGCGCAGGGCGGAAAAGTCCCTGCTGACCTGCGCACCCATGTAGAGAAAGTTTCTTCTCTGGGCGGCACGCCCCTGGTCGTGTGCCAGAACAACCAGATTCTGGGCGTTATTTACCTGAAAGACACCGTCAAGCCCGGCATGGCAGAGCGTTTTGAGCGTCTGCGCGCCATCGGCATCAAAACCATCATGTGCACCGGCGACAATCCCCTGACCGCAGCCACCATTGCAAAGGAAGCCGGGGTGGACGGTTTTATTGCCGAGTGCAAGCCCGAGGACAAGATTCGCGTCATCAAAAAAGAGCAGGCCGAGGGAAAAATCGTTGCCATGACCGGCGACGGCACCAACGACGCCCCCGCCCTTGCCCAGGCCAATGTGGGCCTGGCCATGAACTCCGGCACCACCGCAGCCAAGGAAGCCGCCAACATGGTGGATCTGGACTCTGACCCCACCAAAATTCTGGAAGTGGTGGAGATCGGCAAGCAGCTGCTCATCACCCGCGGCTCCCTCACCACCTTCTCCATTGCGAACGATATTGCAAAGTATTTTGCAATCATTCCGGCCATGTTTATGGCGGCGATTCCCCAGCTGGGTGTCCTGAACATCATGCACCTGAGCACCCAGAACAGCGCTATCCTGTCGGCCCTGATTTTCAACGCAATCATCATTCCCTGCCTGATTCCTCTGGCCATGAAGGGCGTCAAGTACCGCCCCATGTCTTCCGGCAAAATGCTGGCCCGGAACATGATGATCTACGGTCTGGGCGGTGTGGTCACCCCCTTTGTCGGCATCAAAATCATCGACACTCTGATTGCCCCGATTCTGGCCGCACTGCATATCTGAGGAGGCTCCTTACGATGGACGAAGTAACCTATAAGAATACCTTTTTTCACAGCCTGCGTCAGTCTTTGGTGATGGCACTGATCCTGCTGCTGCTCTGCGGCTTTGTGTTTCCGGTCCTGCTCAGCGGGATTTCTGCGGTTCTCTTTCCCAGTCAGGCCAATGGCAGTCTGGTCTATTCCTACGGCCAGGCGGTGGGGTCCGCCCATGTGGGCCAGGAGTTCACCAAGCCCTATTTCATGAAGGGGCGCCCTTCCGCTTACCACTACAACACCTACTACCAGGACGAACAGGGCAACCGGTACTACAGTGACGGCACCCCGTTCGCCGGGATTGGTTCCGGTTCCAACAACTACGCGCCCTCCAATCCTGCTCTGACCCAGCGGGTCGAAGCAGACATCGAGGCTTTTCTGGAGGCAAACCCGGAGGTTAAACGGGAGGATATCCCTGCCGATCTGGTAACCGCTTCTGGCTCCGGGCTGGACCCGCATATCACCCCTGCATCGGCCCGGATTCAAATTCCTGCCCTGGCAGCCGCTTCCGGCCTCAGCCAGGAGGAACTTGAGCAGATTGTGGAGAACAACACAGAGGGAAAACTGCTTGGTATTTTTGGCGAAGAGACCGTCAACGTTCTGGGTGTCAACCTGGACATTGCCAAAGCAATGGGCCTTGCGTAATTCCCCTCCCCTGCGGATTTTCCGGCATAGCGCACATACCATTTTCTTTGATGCAAAAAGGTCACCGGCTCTCCTGTACATCAGGCGGGCCGGCGGCCTTTTATTTGGTTTTAATCCCATCCCGACAATCTTTTCTCCAGTTTTAGTCCCTGTGCGCTATGATAGAGCCGTAAGGAGGAGATCGATATGTTCACACGTATAAAATGCATCTCTTGTTGTGAAAGCCGGATAGACGCCCGGATTGAAAATTTCCTGCTCTGTCACCAGGGGTTTAAGCTGTTCCTGATTTATATTGGACTGCCCCTTTTCACGATGGCCGCGGTTTGTGTATGCACCACCGCTGTTGCCCTGTCCCTGGCGTTCCTGTTCGGCTGGATGTGAATGGTTTCATAAAGTGTTTGACCAAAAAATGGATTTTGTGAGCTCTTACCTACAGTTGTTGTACAGAAAAAGCCACCAATACTCAAAGCGACTTCAAACAAGCAGGAGTTCTCTGTCTTAATGTCATCTTAATGTCTGTCTTAACAGATTAACGCCTCCTTTAGATGAGAAATGGATAATGACGTTGTTGAAAGACTCTCGAAAGATGATGAGCCATCAAGGATGCGGCAGTCGGAACGAAAGGTATTTCATGAGAGGGCGGCGGAGCATCTGTGCCATTTACTGAATCGATTCGTCAACTTTGCAGGCAATCATCTAAAAGTATGTTATAATACACTGGAATGAAAGGAGGACAAGGTGATGCATGCTCCCGCATTATCCGATCAAGTTGCAAGAAAGGCGCCCGGCAAACTGACTATTTTTGCCAGCTATTTTTGCGGCGCCGGAAAAAGACATGCCATGTTGGAAGCCGCCAGAGCGGCCAAGCGGGAAGGGCAGGACGTGGTGATTGGACTGTTATCCTTTGATGCATGGCCGTCTGACCCGCCGCTGGCCGAAGATTTTGAGACAGTACACTGCAAAACGGTTGCACAGGATGGGCACACAGAATCCGAACTGGATTTGGACGCCTGCATCAAAAGGCTGCCGCAGCTGATTGTGATTGACGATCTTTCCCACACCAACCTGGGCGAATCCCGCCACCGGAAACGTTATCAGGATATAGAAGAATTGCTGAAAGCGGGCATCGACGTCTATACGACGCTGGATGTGCAGCACATTGAAAGCCTCCAGGATACGGTTTTGTCTATTCTGGGCGCTTCCATATCCGAGCGAATCCCCGACCGGGTGTTTGATCGGGCGGCGCGGGTAGAATTTGTTGACATCGAACCAGAGCAGCTCCAGCAGCGCCTGTTGCAGCAGAAAAAGGTCGGCCTGCTTTCCGGCTATTCCCTCGCACAGCTGAGCGCCCTGAGGGAAATTGGTCTGCGCCGCTGCGCAGATCGGGTGGCCCTGTATACCCAGTCCGGGCAAAATGGGACAGGCTATCGCTCCCACGAACATATTCTGGTATGCCTTTCTTCTTCTCCCTCCAATGAAAAAATCATCCGTACTGCCGCGCGTATGGCCAGCGCATTCAAATGTGAGTTAACCGCACTGTTTGTGGAAACGAAAGACTTCCAATGGATGTCTCCGCCGGATAAAGAGCGCCTTCGGGCCAATATCCATCTGGCACAGCAGCTGGGCGCATCCGTCGAAACCGTATATGGCGACGATGTAGCCTATCAGATTTCCGAATTTTCCCATTTGTCCGGGGTCACAAAAATCGTGCTGGGCCGCAGTGGATTTCCTTCCCGCCCCTGGTTTCACAAGGCATCTCTGACCGACCGACTGATTGATCTCACGCCGGAGCTGGATATTCACATCATTCCCGACAACGGAATGAACCATTTGCTCTCCACTCGATACCGGGAGACTGTGCATCTGCCGTCCTTGTCTCTTCTGGATCTGTTTAAGAGCGCGGTAATCCTTGTTTCCACCACTCTCATCGGCTTTCTGTTTTATGAGCTGGGCTTCACAGATGCCAATATCATTGCCCTCTATCTTTTGGGGGTCTTGCTTGTTTCCGTGTCCACAAAGAGTTCCATCTGCAGCTTTTTTGCCGCTGTTTTCAGCGTGCTCACCTTTAATTTCTGTTTCACAAACCCCAGATTTTCTCTGCATGTCTATGGGAGCGGCTACCCGGTCACCTTTCTCGTCATGTTCCTTGTTTCCCTGTTGACCGGATCTCTAGCCTCCAAGCTGAAGTCCCACGCCAAACGGTCGGCCCAGGTGGCATGGCGCACCAAACTTCTCTTTGAAACCAATCAGACACTTCAAAAAGCCCGAACGCAGGAAGAAATTCTTTCAGTCACCGCAAAGCAGCTGCTAAAGATGTTTCAGCGCGATATTATCGTATACCGCATCCAGCAGGAAAAGCTCACAGCCTCTGAAATCTTTCTTATGGATGACACAGCTTCCACCGATCGTTATACCTCGGAAAAGGAGCGTGAGGTAGCCCAGTGGGTTGTAACCAACAACAAAAGAGCCGGCGCGGGAACGGAAACTTTTTCTGATTCCTGCTGCACCTATCTGTCCGTTCGGAAAGGAGACCAGGTCTACGCCGTGGTGGGCATTGCCACATCGGACAATCCTCTGGATTCCTTTGAGACCAGTGTTCTACTTTCCGTTCTAGGCGAATGCGCCCTGGCTCTTGAAAGCCAAAAGAACCTGGAGGAAAAAGAAGCTGCTGCGGTTCTGGCCAAAAATGAACAGCTCCGCGCCAATTTGCTTCGATCTATTTCTCACGATCTGCGTACCCCTCTTACTTCCATTTCCGGAAACGCCAGCAACCTACTCTCCAACGGAGATTTGTTTGACGACAAGACCAAGAAGCAAATGTATACTGACATCTACGATGATGCCATGTGGCTCATCAACCTGGTGGAAAATCTTCTGTCGGTCAGCCGGCTGGAAGAAGGCCGGATGAATCTGCACATGTCAACGGAGTTGGTGGACGAGGTCGTAGCAGAAGCGCTGCGCCACATCAACCGGAAAAGTGTGGAATATCACCTGCATGTGCAAAACAGTGACGAATACCTTCTGGCGCAGATCGACGCCAAGCTGATTGTTCAGGTTCTGATCAACATCATCGACAATGCCATCAAGTATACGCCCCCGGGATCTGACATCACTATCGAGTGGAACCGCAAGGGGGACTTTATTTATATTTCAGTGGCGGACAACGGGCCGGGCATTCCCGACCAGGCCAAACCGCACGTTTTTGAGATGTTTTATACTGTATCCAACCAAATTGTTGACAGCCGCCGCAGCATGGGACTGGGTCTGGCACTGTGCAAATCCATCGTCAATGCGCATGGAGGAGAAATCACCGTGACCGATCATCTGCCCCATGGATCTGTCTTTACATTTTCTGTACCAGCCGGGGAGGTTGAATTACATGAATAAACCTTTGATTTTGGTGGTCGAGGACGACATTCCCGTTCGCAACCTGATAACCACAACTTTAAAAGCTCACGATTACCGCTTTTTGACTGCAGCAAACGGAGAGTCCGCGGTGCTGGAGGCTTCCTCCCACAACCCGGAAATCATCCTGCTGGATCTGGGACTGCCGGATGTGGATGGTGTGGAAGTGATCCACAAAGTTCGTTCCTGGTCCAATGTCCCAATTATTGTCATCAGCGCCCGGAGCGAGGATACAGATAAAATCGAAGCCCTGGACGCTGGTGCCGATGATTACCTGACCAAACCCTTTTCTGTAGAAGAACTGCTTGCAAGGCTCCGGGTCATTCAGCGGCGGCTGACCGCATTGCAGGCCGGCTCGACCAATATAGATTCTGTCTTTACCAATGGCAAGTTAAAGGTAGATTATGCAGCAGGCTGTGCTTTTCTGGACGGGCAGGAGCTTCACTTGACTCCCAGTGAATACAAGCTGCTCTGTCTGTTATGCAAAAACGTAGGAAAAGTACTGACTCACACGTATATCACACAGCAGATCTGGGGAAGAAGCTGGGAAAATGATGTAGCTTCATTGCGTGTATTTATGGCCACTCTACGCAAAAAGTTGGAAAAAGAGCCGGGTTCTCCCCAATATATCCAAACACACATTGGCGTTGGATATCGCATGATGAAAGTGGATTCTTGAGAAGGCACATCGGTAAAAGCTTTTTTGCCTTTCGGGTGGTCCAGTTTCTCCCTCAGATCTCAACTTTTTTATAAATGAAACAGCGGCAGGATCGTCCAACCGGACGCCTGCCGCTGTTTCATTTGTCATTGATCTTCTTGACCTGCTCCACCGCTTCCTGCTGCACCAGCAGCCCCGCCGAGAAGCCAACCTTGAAGTGGCGCTCGTTCTCCTCGCACTGGGCGATGGAAGCCTGATCCTGGAGTTCTTCTACTAAGAACACCTAACAAAACCGAAAAGCGATCAAAGCGGCAGCGAGGGAGAAAAAAGCCAAATGGATATCAGCCCTGCGTTCATATCGGACGAGCAGGC
>OESB01000218.1_pt1 | contig 14544 bp, 10 predicted proteins | sample 1540131 | NCBI WGS metagenome assembly OESB01 (sample SAMEA3891888, study PRJEB23780) | metagenome | biome: terrestrial biome; feature: animal house; material: Caecal content | place: Italy | collected 2015-05-05 | reverse complement strand
GATGTTGTTCATCTCGACCTCGACCCCAATGGTCTGCTTCTTCATTTCCTCGATTTGGATTCTCGTTTTCTCGTTCATGGTTCTGCCTCCTGATTGGTATTGTTTTTGACGCTCAGTACCAGCAGGACATTCGTGATCTTGGTCAGTTCCAGTCTGTATATGAAAGAGAGACCAGAGAGATTGTCCGGGTGCTTCAGGCAAATGCCAGCGATGTTATGCCGACGATGGATTTGACGTCTTATCAGGAAAAGCTCGCCTTGCTGGAGAGCAACTTTGAAATCAACCGTCAGCGCATAGCTGAAAAGGTCAAAGAGCCTTCAAAGACTGTCTCCCTTGAGGATACCGACACGCTCCTGCTTGAGATCGGTGCCATAATCGACGAGATCAATAAGCAGATCAAGGCAAATAACGATGTCGTTTCTGCTAAGCGGTCCAGTAAGACGAAGTGCAAAACGGAAATCATGCAGTATCTTGCGTTCATGCTTGCCGCTGATGTGAAAAGTTATCATGACGAAGTGGCTCGTCTCCAGAAGGAAATAGAGGATGTCACAGAACGTGGAAAGAAGCTCAAAAAGGAAATCGGAGATCTTACCACAGAGATTTCTGTCCTGAACAAGCATAACGCAAACACGGAAGCTGCCATTGACAGTATCAATAAAATCCTGCGGGACTCTGGTTTCCAAGGCTTCAGCATTCGTGCCAAGGTCGGCGTAGAAAATGTATATGAGGTTATCCGCGAGGATGGCTCCGTGGCCGAAAACCTCAGTGAGGGTGAGCGTAACTTCATCGCATTCCTGTACTTCTACCATCAGGTTCGTGGTAGCATGAGCAGCGAGGAACTCAAAGAGAAGATCGTCGTTATTGATGACCCGGTATCCAGCATGGATAGCACAGCCTTGTTCCTCGTCAGTGCGATCGTCCGTGAGATGATCAACGTCTGCCGGAATAATACCGAGTACCTGAATCCGAAGGTTCCTGGCGACTACATCAAGCAGCTGTTTGTACTGACGCACAACGTGTACTTCCATCGGGAAGTCACTTATCAGCAGGTCAGTTATTATAACTGCACGTCGTTCTACATGATTCGGAAGAACGATAATATCTCCACCATCAAGCTTTGCAAGCGTCAGAGCAAGGAAATTCCGACCGAGGATGAGAACTACAATCCGGTCCAGAACTCCTATGCTGCGCTGTGGGATGAGCTCCGGGACATCCAGTCTACTATCCCGGCCTTGAACGTGATGCGTCGTATTCTCGAATACTACTTCTTGCAGCTTTGCGGCTATGAAGGGAGCGATCTTCGAGAGATCGTACTGGATGAACATCGGAGTAAGTTCATTAAGCAGGCCGAGGGTGAGAAACCGGATATGACCGATTACCAGCTGGCGTCTTCCTTGTTGGCATACATCAACAATCCGAATGGCATCAGCGACGGCCTGAACTATGTTGAGGATTGTGAGGATGTAGAGGCATACAAGCGGGTATTCAAGATGATCTTTGATGCCCTCGATCAGAGCCAGCACTACAAAATGATGACTGGCAAACAGCTCAAGTCCTGATTATCGGACGGATGAGTATGTATAATAAGGGCAGCAAAATTTTGCCAAGTGAAAAGTGAGGTAATCAGCATGGCTGATAAAAAGATAATTGACGCGATGTGGGACGATTCCCCCGTCGATGTATCCACAGAGGTAAACTTCATCTGGTCTATTGCAAACAAACTGCGCGGTACATACCAGAGTGACAAATACAAGGATGTCATCATCCCGATGGTCATCATCCGCCGCTTTGAGTGTGCCTTGGCTCCCTCCAAGGCCAAGGTCGTGGAAACGTATAAGGCCAACCCCGGTTATCCGGCTAAGGCCATGTACCGCCTGTCTGGCTTCCAGTTCTACAACACCAGCGAATTCGATCTGGCGGAGCTGGTCAATGACTCCGACCATCTGGCGGCAAACTTTAAGGCCTATATCCAGGGTTTCTCTGCCAATATCCAGGACATCATCCGCAGCCTGGATTTTGACAAGCAGATTGACAAGATGGACAAGAATAACCGTCTGCTCTCGGTGGTCAAGGCATTCTCCGAACTGGACTTGAACCCCCGTACCATCGACAATGTAAAGATGGGCTATATTTTTGAAGACCTGATTCGCAAGTTTTCTGAAAATGCCGAGGCTGGCGACCACTATACTGGCCGGGACATCATCAAGCTGATGGTCAATATCCTGTTGGCAGAGGGCTGCGACGACATCTTCGATGATGGCAAAGTCATCACCGTATTGGACCAGGCCTGCGGAACGGGCGGTATGCTCTCCACCAGCTACAATTTCATCAAACGCTATAACCCGTCTGCGGACGTGCGCCTGTTTGGTCAGGAGATCAACCCGGAATCTTACGCCATCTGCCTGGCAGAAATGATGATCAAGGGCCAGAACGCGGAGAACATTTGCTACCAGGACACCATGAAAGCAGACCGCTTCGAGAATGCCAAGATGCGGTTTGTCATCGAGAATCCGCCTTTCGGCACCCCGTGGGGCGGCAAGGACGCTGCGGAAGGTGTAGAGACTGCTGTTCAGGAGGAATATAAGAAGGGCTTTGATGGCCGCTGGGGCGCAGGTCTGCCCGGTTCCGGCGATATGCAAATGCTGTTCCTCCAATCTGCTATTGATAAGATGGATGACAACTTCGGCCGTGCTGCTATCATTGAAAATGGCAGCCCGCTGTTTTCCGGCGGCACATCTTCCGGCGAAAGCCAGATCCGCCGCTGGATGCTGGAAAACGACCTGATTGAGGCCATTATCGCCTTGCCAGTGGACCTCTTTTACAACACCGGCATTGCCACCTACATTTGGGTGCTGTCCAAGAACAAGCGTCCGGAGCGCAAGGGGAAAATTCAACTGATCGATGCGTCCAGCTTCTTCAAGAAACTTCGCAAAGCCCTGGGCGATAAGAAGAATGAAATCTCACCCGAAAACCGCACAGTTATCACAAAACTATATGCAGATTTTGTGGAAAACGAATACTGCAAGATCTACCCCAATGAGGAGTTCATTTACCGGGAATACACGGTGATGCAGCCCCTCCAGCGCAGCTATGCTATCACGGCAGAGCGCATCGAGTCTATGCTCTCCAAGGGCTCTCTGTACTCCCTGTATGACCAGTCGAAGGTAGACGAGATCGAAAACATGGAAGAACCCACCGGAAAAGACCTGAAAAAACTGGAGAGCTACCAGAACAATCAGCCGGTCTATGAGGCCATTGTCGCCGCCCTGAGTAATGCGATATCTGCTCAGGTTTATCCTTCTCCGGTAGCATTTATGCCGGTGCTCGCCAAGGTGCTGGCGGGCGTGACTGCCGACAAAAAGCTGCTTGAAAAGATCGCCGACGGACTTTCTATGATGGATAAGGCTGCCGAGATACAGCGCGACCGTAAGGGCAATATGCTCTTTGATAAAGAGACCAAAGACACTGAGATTGTGAAGTGGGACGAAAACATCGAGGACTATATGGCCCGCGAGGTGTTGCCCCATATACCGGATGCCGTGGCATTCTTTGAGGAAAACCTGGGCGCCAAGAAGCCTGTTGTGAAAACCGGTGCGGAGATCCCCTTCACCCGCTATTTTTACAAATACCATCAACCGGTGCCCAGCGAGGAACTGGAAGCCAAGTTTATGGAGCTGGAACTTTCGGTGTCTGAATGTGTGGCGAAACTGTTTGAGTGAGGTGGTGCTGGTATGAGAGAGATGAAGGATAGTGGGATTGAGTGGATTCACGATATACCAGTGTCATGGACCGTGATGCCTAACAAGTATCTCATGCATAAAATAAAACGAATCCGCCCCGTTTATGGTGGGGAAGACATTTTGTCTTTGACTATGAAAGGCGTGATTGTCCGCGATTTAGATGCCGGAGGGAAAATGCCGACTTCTTTTAACGGTTATCAGGAACTCTATTCAGGTAATCTGCTAATGTGCCTATTTGATATTGATGTTACGCCAAGATGTATTGGACTGATAAAACAGTTTGGCCTATCAAGTCCTGCATATTGCCAGTTTGTTTTGAATGATGGTGTAGATGCCGCATATTATTGCTATTACTACACCATGCTTGACGATGACAAAACACTGTTGCATCTTGCAAAAAATCTACGTCATTCTTTGACAGAAGAACAATTGGGTGCTGTACCTACAGTAGTTCCTCCAATCGAGGAGCAGAAACGTATCGCCGATTATCTTGACACTAAATGTGCCAAAATCGACGCTCTTACCGCGGACATCCAGGCCCAGATTGACACCCTGGAGCAATACAAACGCTCCGTTATTACCGAAGCGGTCACCAAGGGGCTGAACCCGGATGCGGAGATGAAGGATAGCGGGATTGAGTGGGTGGGGCACATTCCGGCAAACTGGATTATACATCCCATCTACACTTATTTCGGAGAACGCAAAAACAAAAACCGATTTGGCACGGAGGATAATCTCCTGTCATTGAGTTACGGCAGGGTTATCCGTAAAGACATCAATACCAGTGATGGTTTGCTGCCGGAAAGTTTTAATACCTATAATATTGTTGAAGCCGGGGATATCATTATTCGGCCTACCGATCTTCAGAATGATAAGCGCAGCTTACGCACGGGATTGGTCAAAGAACATGGTATCATTACCTCTGCATATATTGACCTTTGTCCGATCAAAAAGGTCGATTCGAGATATTTTCACTTCCTTCTCCACGCCTATGATGTAATGAAAGTGTTCTATAATATGGGCAATGGCGTGCGACAAGGGTTAAACTACTCCGAATTCTCCCGCTTGATGGTATTTGAGCCACGTTACGAGGAGCAGGTTGCCATTGCAGACTACCTGGATCACCAGTGTGCAGAAATAGATGCGATTATCGCTCAAAAGAACGAGCAGCTTTCCACCCTGGAAGCCTACAAAAAGTCTCTCATCTACGAATATTTGACCGGAAAGAAAGCTGTTTCTGAAGTTGGCGTTTCTATTGAGGCTATTGCAATCGATCCTCATGTTATCCTAGCTGGAATGGTGATCGATCGACTGGGCAAAAACCTTAAAGGAAAAACGGAAATTCAGAAAATACTATACCTGTATGACGCTTATCTGGGGATAAATCCTGGAACGCAGTATTATCGTTACACTCATGGACCTTATGACCAAAATCTTGATGACTATCTGAACACACTGGTAGCCAACGGCTGGTTCCAGGAAACTTCCAACGGTGCAATAAAATACAAAAAAGGGCCGAAACACGCTGATTTCTGCTCAAAATATAAGGACGCCTTTGCTAAATACAGCCGTGAAATGTCTAAATTGTTATCTTTTGTGAAAGGTATGAAACATACTAGCCAGATAGAAAGAATCGCTACGGCATTTGCCGTATGGAATGACCTGATTTTGGAGGGTAACAGTTCTCCAACAGACGATGAAATCATTCGAGAAATCCGGATGAACTGGACACCCAATAAGGCTCATAGTCCCGAAAGCACTTGGAAAGGCGACTTGACAAAAATGAAAAGGCAAGGAATAGTTCCTACAGGTCAGGGTTTGCACACCCTCCCTATGCCGAAAAGAGGTGTGTGCAATGAATAATATCCTCTCCGAAAAGGACTATCAAAAATTCCTCCTGGAGCGTTTGGAAAAGGACAACGGCTATGTCATTCGCAAGGCCTCTAACTTCGACCGTCTTTTTGCCGTTGACCGGGAAATGCTATTCAAATTCCTGAACGATACCCAGCCGGACACCATGGACTACCTGCGGAAAATATACAAAGGCGATCTGGAGGATACCATCGTCAGCTTTATCAACGCAGAGACCACCAAAGCCCGCGGTAGCCTGATTGAGGTGCTGAAGCACGGTATTGAGATCTCCAATCAAAAGTTGGAACTGATGTACACAAAGCCTGCCACCACCTTCAACCCGGAACTGACGCGCAAATACGGCCAAAATATCTTCTCTGTCATGGAGGAGGTGTGGGCCAGCGATAAAGAGCGCATCGACGTGGTGATCTTCCTGAACGGCCATGCCATCATTTCCTTTGAGCTGAAATGCAACACTTCCGGCCAGTCTTATCAGGACGCCATTTACCAGTACCGCACCGAGCGCAATCCCAAGACCCGTCTGTTTCTGTTCAAGGCGGGGTGCCTTGTGAACTTTGCGATGGACTTGGAAGAGGTCTATATGACCACCAAGCTGGCGGGAGACGCCACCTTCTTCCTGCCCTTCAACATGGGTAACGGCGAGGGTGTGACCGCAGGTGCGGGCAACCCCGCTTTTGAAGACCGATACAGTGTGTCCTATATGTGGGAGGATATCCTGACCAAAGATACCGTCCTTGACCTCATCAGCAAATTTATTTTTGTTGAGGTGAAGGAAAAGGTCGATGACCATACAGGCAAAGTAAAGCGGTCAGAGAACTTGATTTTTCCGCGCTACCACCAGCTGGATGTCATCCGTAAACTTCTCGCTGATGTCCGTGTGAATCGCACTGCGCAGAACTACCTGATCCAACACAGCGCCGGTTCCGGCAAGACAAACTCCATCGCTTGGTTGGCGCACCGGTTGACTTCGCTTCATGATGAGGACAATAAAATCATTTTCGATAATGTCATCATTGTGACTGACCGTGTGGTGGTTGACCGCCAGCTCCAGAAGGCCATCATGGGTATGGAGCACAAGGCCGGTTTGATTCGGGTCATGGATGACAAGTGCAACTCCGCCGACTTGGCGATTGCATTGAACGGGAACACAAAAATCATCGCTACCACCATTCAGAAGTTTCCCTATATTGTGGATAGCGTAAAGGGTCTGAAGGACAAGCGTTTTGCCGTTATCATCGACGAAGCCCATTCTTCCACCGCCGGTAAAGACATGGCTGCGGTGACGATGGCTCTGGGCGCTGGTGAGCCGGTCGAAAGCGATGTGGAGGACATGATCACCGATGAAATCCAGCGCAACGGCAAGCAGCCGAATGTTTCGATGTTCGCGTTCACCGCTACGCCCAAGCCAACGACCATCCACCTGTTCGGGTGTCTGAACACCAAGGGCCAGCGCGAGGCTTTCCACGTCTACTCCATGAAGCAGGCGATTGAGGAAGGTTTTATTTTGGATGTGCTGCAAAACTTTACGACATACAAAACCTTCTGCCAAATCAACAAAGAGATTGAAGAAGACCCCCGCTGTAAGACCAATGCAGCCAAACGCCAGATTGCCCGTTTTGTAGAATTGCATGATGTCAACATCGGGCAGCGCATCGAGGTCATTGTCGAGCATTTCCGCACCACCGTTATGAAAGAGTTGGGCGGACAGGCCAAAGCAATGGTCATTACTGCGTCCCGGCAGGCTGCGGTGAAATACCGGCAAGCATTTGAGGATTACATTGCGAAAAAGGGGTATGAGGGCATCCATGCTCTGGTAGCCTTTTCCGGCAAAGTAAAACTCCCGGATGATGAAACGGAATATACAGAGGCTTCCTTGAACGGCTTCCCAGAAGATCGGCTCACAAAGGAATTTGACACCGATGCCTATCAGGTGCTTCTGGTCGCCAACAAATATCAAACGGGATTCGACCAACCGAAACTGTGTGCCATGTATGTGCTGAAAAAGCTGCGCGGCGTGAATGCGGTTCAAACGCTGTCCCGGTTGAATCGTATTTGCCCTCCTTACGATAAAAAGACTTTTGTCTTGGACTTCGTAAACAGCTACGAGGACATGAAAGCCGCATTTGCGCCTTATTACACGACCACACTACTGTCCAACTCCGTGACGCCCAGCGCCATTTACGACCTGGAGGCCAAGATCGACGCTTACGCGCTTTTTGATCCGGCAGATATTGAAAGCGCCAACGAAATTCTGTACTCCGAAAAGGTTACCAGCAAGCAGAAGCAGCGTCTTACTTTCTTCTTGCAAAAGAGCAAAAAGTTGCTTGACCACTACGAATATGAAGAACAGCGCGAGGCAGTAGCGGCCATGCGCAGCTTTGTCCGCTACTATGAGTTCCTCTTGCAGGTATCCTGTTTCGAGGATCACGACCTGCACAAGAAGTATAACTTCATCGCATACCTGCTGGCATACATCAATATCAAGCATCCCGGCCCCGGCTTTAATCTGGATGGGAAAATCCAAGCATCCAACTTTGTGCAGAAAAAGGGCGAGGAACACGTTTCCCCCAACTTGGTAGCAAAACCGGTAGTGAAGCTGCCCACGGCAGAGCACTTCGGCCTGACAGAGGATAAGGAACAGCGGCTGTCAGAAATCATCGATGAAATCAACAGTCGAACTGGGAAATCGTATGATAATGATGTGGTGGTCAAAGCCATGCTGCAAATCCGCGATATTTTGATGAAGTCGGATAAGCTGAAGACCAGTGCTAAAAACAATACGCAAAAAGACTTTGAGTTCACTTATTTTGACGATATTGATGATGCATTGATCGAGGGACTTTCGCAAAACCAGGATTTCTTCTCTCTGCTACTCTCTAATGATGAAATGAAACGGCAGGTTCTGGGTATCTTTGCGGAAGAAATCTACAAGAGCTTGCGTAATGCGTAAAGGAGGGAGAAAATATGATTGATCGCTTTCGCTTAAAGGATGTACTTGTTCGATATAAACAGAACTTCGTTTCCAAACAATGGGGCGAGGAAAAATATAAGTGGGAAGCTGTAAAATGGTTCCAGGATCATTGGGACGTGAATGCTCCTGACTTTGCGGAAATGTTAAATCGCTCTTTGGATAAGACCTATAACCTGTTGGCTTCTGCTAATAATTTCCCGAAAGGCATGATTGTTGGTTTCGCTAAATCTGCGCCTGAAGAAGTGCGTGCCATGTTTTTGTCTCTATATGACGAAAACAAAGATGTGTACGAACGTGTGAATGCGTTCAAAATGCAATCTACCGTTCTTTTAGAGAAGTATGGAAACGGGGCTGCACAGCACTACCAGTATGAAAATGCCATCAGCACCTACCTTTGGCTCCGTTTTCCTGATAAATACTATATCTATAAATTCGGTGAGGTAAAAACAGTTGCCAGTGAACTGGAGGCGGATTATCGTTTCAAGAAGGGGGCTTATGCCGACAATATCCGTAATTTCTTGAAGCTGTACGATGAAATCAGTGCGGCACTGAAAGAAGACACGGAATTGGTGAACCTTTTTCAATCTCAGCTGACAGATACCTGCTATCCTGACCCAGAGCTGAAAACGCTGACTATTGATGTTGGTTTCTACATTAGCAGGTACTATGCTCAAAAAGATACCACTGCTGCAGTAACTGCTGATTGGTATGGTGCAGATTATGACCCCGGCCTTTCTGTTGATGATTGGGGGAAACTGCTAAAGGATGACTCGGTCTTTACTATCGGTGCCCTTGAAATCATGAAGCGCATGAAGGACTACGGTGGAATGGCCTCCTGTACGCAGCTTTCGGTGAAATATGGCGAGACAAAGAACTTTTATAATTCTGGCTCTGTTGCGCTGGCACGGAGAGTCTGTGAGGCCACTGGCATCAACCCAAATTCCAGAGACGATGGCTCTATACAGTGGTGGACTATCCTCTATATGGGTCGTGACGCAGGGAAAGATGAGGACGGTAGCTTTATTTGGAAGCTGAGGGACGAACTTTCAACCGCTCTCGATAAAGCTGACCTCAGTGGTATCGAACTGTATGCCGCAACGGCTCCTGGTGAACAGGACTGCGGCTATTGGTGGTTGAATGCCAACCCAAAAATCTGGAGCTTTGCTGACATTGCTGTTGGTGAGGTTCAGTCCTATACGCTTTACAACGAGAACGGTAATAAACGCCGTATCTTCCAGAACTTCCTTGATGCGAAAGCTGGTGACATGATCATCGGATACGAATCCAATCCTGTAAAACAGATCGTTGCTATCGGTCGTGTAAGCGCAGAACAGGATGGCGAGAAGTTGTTCTTCGAAAAAGTTGAAGGCCTGACTTCACCGATTGATTATGCTACATTGAAAGGGTGCCCGGAACTTGAGCGAATGGAGTATTTCCAGAATCCGCAGGGCAGCCTGTTCAAACTCACCAGAGGAGAATATGACTTTATCCTCGATATGATCCGTGAGGAAAATCCGATCTCCCCGGAAGCCTCTATCGACGCCTACAAAAAGAGTGACTTCCTCGATGAAGTCTATATGACCGAAAAACGCTATGAAAACCTCGTGGCCGTCCTTCGCAACAAGAAGAATATCATCCTGCAAGGAGCTCCCGGTGTTGGTAAGACTTTCGCCGCAAGACGTCTGGCGTGGTCCATGATGGGCGAAAAGGACGACAGCCGTATCGAGTTCGTTCAGTTCCACCAGAACTATTCCTACGAAGACTTCATGATGGGATATAAACCGGTAGAGGACGGTTTTGAGCTGAAGTATGGCATTTTCTATCGCTTCTGCCAGAAGGCCGCAAACCAGCCTGACAAAGAGTTCTTCTTCATCATCGACGAAATTAACCGTGGCAACATGAGTAAGATCTTCGGTGAGTTGTTGATGCTGATCGAAAAGGACTATAGAGGCACAAAAGCAACTCTTGCCTATAATGGGCTCTCATTCTCCGTCCCGAAGAACCTCTATATCATCGGCATGATGAACACAGCAGACCGCAGCCTCGCTATGATCGACTATGCGCTACGTCGCCGCTTCAGCTTCTTTGAAGTGGAACCGGGCTTTGATTCCGAGGGGTTCATTCATTACCAGAACGGTCTTAACAACGAGACGCTGAATGAACTTGTTGACAAGGTGAAGGATCTGAACCGTGAAATCTCTCTTGATAAGTCGCTGGGTAAAGGATTCTGCATAGGCCACAGCTATTTCTGCGGAAGGGATGTTTGCACCGAGGAGTGGCTACACTCCATCGTCGACTATGACATTCTTCCGATGCTCAGTGAATACTGGTTCGACGACGCCAACAAGCTCCAGCGTTGGGAGAATATCTTGCAAGGTGTGTTTCAATGATTAAGGATAAGAGCATCTTCATAAAAAACATATACTATATGCTTTCGTATGCCTTCACGACGCTGAATCAAGGCGGTTATGAGGATGTTGCTACCGAAGAGTTCGAGAATATGCATAACCTCTTTGCTGCGATTCTGGCGAAAGGCATCAGCAGACAGCTGAAACAAGGCCTGTATCGGGAGTATTTGAATCGAAAAGAGGATGTTGCTGTAGTCCGTGGCAAGATTGATATGCCAGGGACCATTCAGAACCAGCTTGCCAGGAAGCGGGTTCTGTCCTGTGAATATGATGAGCTTTCTGAAAACAATCTCCTGAATCAAATACTCAAAACAACAGTTATGCTTCTGCTGCAACACACGAGGGTGGAGCAGGCGTACAAAAGCGATCTGAAAAAGGAAATGCTGTTCTTTTCGAATGTTGATACAATCGACCCTGCCACGATCCGCTGGTCAGCCATTCGTTTCCAGAGGAACAACAATACCTATCGTATGCTCATCAGTCTGTGTCAACTTATTCTGGAAGGAATGCTTCTGACCACAGACTCCGGAGAATACAAGCTGGCCTCATTCGTGGATGAACAGCGCATAAACCGCCTGTATGAAAAATTTATCCTCGAATACTATGCCAAGGAATGTCCGCAAGTGACGGCAACGGCTTCACAGATTCCATGGGTCTTGGATGATGGGATTGGGACAATGCTGCCGGTCATGCAGAGTGACATCATGCTCACAAGAGGCAATGAGGTATTGATCATCGATGCCAAGTATTACACGCATGCCACGCAAACTCAATACAATGTCCACACGCTTCATTCCAGCAATCTGTATCAGATTTTTACCTATGTCAAGAACAAGGATGCGGAGTTTGGCAGTAGGCCGCATACAGTTTCTGGTATGTTACTCTATGCGGCAACTGATGAAGCTATTCAGCCGGATAACAGGTACCAGATGAGTGGCAACAAGATTAGCGTCCGAACACTTGACTTAAATCAAGAATTCTCCGAAATTGCTTCTCAGTTAAATGCGATTGTGGACGAACATTTTTCTGCCAGTTAAAGCTCTGTTGGAATTCCTTTTAACCTTCAAAGGTGAAACGATAGCCCACAAATTAAACGATACCCATAAATCAAACGCTGGCCCGCTGCTGCTCGGCGCCTTTGCAGACTGGGTAGGCAACAGGCTATCGCTTTATCTGATGGAGGCTGGGACTGATAAAGGCCAGGACCCCCTTGAAATTAGGGCTTTTAGGCAAAAAGAAAGCACCGCAACCTTGATACCCATTGTATCAAAATTGCGGTGCTTCTTTGGTGGAGGTGAGGGGAGTCGAACCCCTGTCCGAAAACAATTCCACGGGATGTTCTCCGGGCGCAGGCGGTTATTCCGGGCGGCGTTACCGCCCTGTTCCCCTCCCGGCGAGCAAGCCGCCACGCCGGCCGGTCAGGTGAGAGTCATCATGCATGGCACGGTCAACTCTTTCCGTGCGCACGTTCACTGCGAAACGACGCCCTCCTTGAGCCGCAGTCCTCTCAAGTCGGACGGCTGCCAGCAATTAGGCAGCGATAGCTAAAGAATCGTTGTTCTTTAATTTATAAAGGTTGCCCATTTTCAGGTGGCTGGGCGCCACCGCCCGCTGATCCCGCTTCCTCGTCCCCGTCGAAACCGGTACACCCCCATAGGTGCGGACTGAGCATAGCACAGTCCGTGGAAGAAATCAATCAAATTTTTGTAAACAACAACGTTTCAGCACTTCGAAAATTTCACCATCATGGCCTGGGGCAGCAGTTTCGCCAGCACCCGGTAAAACTTGTAAAAGGCCCTCGGCGTGTATACAACCTTCCCCGCCCGGGACGCCGCCAGGGTCCCGGCCACAACCTTGTCCGGGTCGCAGTAGGGCAGCATCTCAAAGGTCCTGGAGTTGCCCTGGATGTGGCCGATCTTCAAAAACTCCGTGGCCATGGGCCCGGGGCAGACGGCGGTCACGGCGATGCCCCGGCCCCGCAGCTCCGTCGATAGCCCCCGGGTAAAGGCGGACACGTATGCCTTGGTGCTGGAGTAGACCGTCATCCGGGGATTGGGGCAGAAGGAAGCGATGGAGCTGACGTTGATGATTCGGCCCCCATTGGGCATGTGGGGCAGGACCATGTGTGTCACCGCGGTGAGGGCCGTGACGTTCAAGTCCGTCATCCTTACCTGGCGCTCCACGTCCCCCTCTCCCAGGTTGCCAAGGTAGCCGCAGCCGGCGTTGTTGATGAGGAGGGACACCTCCGGCCTCTCCGCCGCCAGCTTCTCTCCCAGCTTTTTCAGGTCCTCCTTGTCGCAGAGGTCCAGGGAAAGAATCTCTGTCTCCAGCCCCTCCAGCTCCCCGGCCAGCTTCTCCAGCCGGTCCCGGCGGCGGGCGATGAGCCAGAGGCGGTCCACCCCCGGGAAGTAGTCCCGAAGCTGCCGGGCAAAGGACATCCCCAGGCCGGCGGAGGCGCCGGTGACGACGGCTGTGCTCATGTTACTTCTTCTCCGGCTCGGGGTACTCCTCACCCTGGGTGTCCACCCGGATGGAACGGATGACCTGGGGCTTGGTGGGCTTGTCGTTCATCATGTTCCGGGGTACCCGGGACACGGCCACGGCGGCCTCCACATTTTCGGTGATCTGCCCGAAGGCGGCGTACTGGCCGTCCAGATGGGGGGCGGCCTCCACCATGATGAAGAACTGGCTGCCGGCGCTGTCCGGGTGCATGGCCCGGGCCATGGACAGCACACCCAGGGTGTGCTTGATGTCGTTCTTCTCAAAGCCGTTGCCGGCGAACTCCCCCCGGATCTGGTAGCCGGGACCGCCGGTACCGGTGCCGCTGGGGCAGCCGCCCTGGATCATGAAGCCGGGGATGACCCGGTGGAAGGTCAGGCCGTCATAGAAGCCGCCGTTGGCCAGGGCGATGAAGTTGTTCACGGTGTTGGGGGCCTTCTCAGGGTACAGCTCCCCCCGCATGACCTGACCATTTTCCAGCTCGATGGTGATGATGGGATTGCTCATAGTCCAAATCTCCTTGTCTGTGTTCTAAAATCAGCGGTTGTAGCTCTTCATGGCCCGGTCCATGTCCCGCTTGGCGTCCCGCTGGGCCATGGCGTCCCGCTTGTCGTAATTCTTCTTGCCCCGGCAGAGGCCCACCTCCACCTTCACCCGGGCGTTCTTGAAATAGACGCTCAGGGGTACCAGGGCCATGCCGTCCTGCTGGGCCCGGGCCTGGAGCTTGTTGATCTCCCGCTTGTGCATCAGCAGGCGGCGGGGGCGCACCGGGTCCTTGTTGAAGATGTTGCCGTGCTCATAGGGGCTGATGTGCATACCGTGGACGTAGATCTCACCGTTCTTGGCGATGCAGTAGGCGTCCTTCAGGTTCAACGTACCGGCCCGGATAGATTTCACCTCCGTGCCGAACAGCTCGATGCCGGCCTCGTATTTTTCCAGAATAAAGTATTCATGGTGCGCCTTGTTGTTCTTGGCAACGATTTTCACGCCGTCTTTGGCCATCGCATTCACCTCCTGCGATTTCCTGCGGGGCGGGAAATGCCCGGCTTGCGCG
>OESB01000212.1_pt1 | contig 14753 bp, 16 predicted proteins | sample 1540131 | NCBI WGS metagenome assembly OESB01 (sample SAMEA3891888, study PRJEB23780) | metagenome | biome: terrestrial biome; feature: animal house; material: Caecal content | place: Italy | collected 2015-05-05 | reverse complement strand
GGGTAGGGAGGGGGAATCGAAACCCCCTCCCTCCCCCTCTGGCCCAGCGGAGCGAAAGAAGGTCCAGCGCAGCGTCATCCTCACCCAAAACCCTCTCCTCACTCCCTGCAAATCTGTGCAAAAAGCCGAAAATCCGCCCGGGGGGCTTTCCCGTCTTTACAATCGGGGCGGGGTGTGTTACAATGCAAAGCGTTATCACTGCATCACTTTATCACAGCATAGTGATAGAGGCGGGAAGTGCAGCGGACGGCAAGGAGGAGTTCAAGATGAGAAAGTGGAAAAAAGCAGTATCCCTGTTGCTGACGGGGGCGATGGCCCTGTCCTTTGCGGCCTGCGGCGGCACGGCGTCCAGCGCGTCCGGCGCATCCGGCGCGTCGGGCGCGGCCAGCGCGGCCGCCTCCAGCGAAGCGGAGAGCGCCGCTGACAGCGCCGCCGTTAGCGAGAACGTTGCCAGCTCTGCGGACAGCGACCTGGCCTACGTCCAGGACAAGGGCACCCTGGTGGTGGGCATGACCGACTTTGCCCCCATGGACTACCGGGACGAAAACGGCGAGTGGATCGGCTTTGACGCCGACATGGCCAAGGCCTTTGCGGAGTACCTGGGGGTCGAGGTGGAGTTTTTGGAGATCAACTGGGACAACAAGCTGATGGAGCTGGACGCCAAAGGGGTGGACGCCATCTGGAACGGCATGACCATCACCGATGAGGTGACCAGCGGCGCGTCGGTGTCCGAGCCCTACTGCAACAACGGCCAGGTGGTGGTCCTGCCCGCCGGCAAGGCCGCCGGCTACCAGGATGTGGACAGCCTGTCCGGCCTGAACTTCGCGGTGGAGAACGGCTCGGCCGGCGCCGAACAGCTGGACGCTTTGGGCATCGCCTACGTGGCCAAGACCACCCAGGCCGACGCCCTGATGGAGGTGGCCAGCGGCGCGTCGGACGCCTGCGTCATCGACCTGCTGATGGCCGGCGCCATGATCGGCGAGGGCACCAGCTACCCCGACCTGACCTACACCGTCCAGCTCAACAGCGAGGAGTACGGCGTGGGCTTCCGCAAAGGGTCGGACCTGGTGGACGCCTTCAACACCTTCTGGCAGGAGGCCTACGACGACGGCACCGTGATGGAAGTGGCCACGACCTACGGCGTCCAGGAGTCCGTCATCGAGAAGTAAAACCGCGGGACCCGGCCCGGCGCGCCTTTCGCGTTGGGCCGGTCCCCCTGTGTGAGAGGAACCGTCTATGCTGCTGACCGTTACCCTGACCTTGCTGGAGGGCCTGGGCACCACCCTCAAGCTGTTTGCCCTGACCCTGCTGTTTGCGCTGCCCCTGGGGCTGGTGATCGCCCTGGGCGCCATGAGCCGCATCGCCCCCCTGCGCTGGCTGGTCAGCACGGTGGTGTGGGTGGTGCGGGGCACCCCCCTGATGATCCAGATTCTGATCCTGTTCTACGGGCCGGGCTTGCTGTTCGACCTGCCGCTGCTGCCCCGGTTCGGGGCGGCGCTGCTGTCCTTCGTCATCAACTACGCCTGCTATTTTTCCGAAATCTACCGCGGCGGCATCCAGTCCATCCCCCGCGGCCAGTACGAGGCCGGCGAGGTGCTGGGCATGACCAAGAGCCAAATCTTTTTCAAGGTCACCCTGCTGCAGGTGGTCAAGCGGATCGTGCCCCCCATGGGCAACGAGTTCATCACCCTGGTCAAGGACACCGCCCTGGTGCGGGTCATCTCGGTGTACGAGATCATCTGGATGGGCGAGTCCTACATCAAAAAAGGGATGATCTGGCCCCTGTTCTACACCGCCGTGTTCTACCTGGCGGTCAACGGCGTGCTGACGCTGCTGTTCCGCCAGGCCGAAAAGAAGCTGGACTATTTCCGCTGAGGAGGGCGAACCATGCCTGTTCTGCAAGTCAAAAACATCGAAAAGCACTTTGGCTCCACCCGCGTGCTGGAGGACATCAGCTTTGACCTGGAGCAGGGGCAGGCCCTGGCCATCATCGGGTCCTCGGGCAGCGGCAAGACCACCCTGCTGCGCTGCCTGAACTTCCTCGAGACCCCCGACCGGGGGCAGATCGTGGTCAACGGCGAGACCCTGTTCGACGCCGCCGACCCCGCCACCCAGCGGGAAGCGGAGGTGCGGCGCAAGCGGCTGCATTTCGGGCTGGTGTTCCAGTCCTTCAACCTGTTCCCCCAGTACACCGCGCTGCAAAACGTCATGCTGGCCAAGCAGCTGCTGGCCCAGGAGCAGCCCGACTACAAGGCCCGCAAAAAAGAGCTGCACGCCGCCATCGAGGCCGAGGCCCGGCAGCTGCTGGGCCGGATGGGCCTGGCCGACCGCGCCAACCACTACCCCCACCAGCTTTCGGGCGGGCAGCAGCAGCGGGTGGCCATCGCCCGGGCGCTGGCCCTGCACCCGGACATCCTCTGCTTCGACGAGCCCACCAGCGCCCTGGACCCCGAGCTGACCGGCGAGGTGCTGAAGGTCATCCGCGCCCTGGCCGAGCAAAAGACCACCATGATGATCGTCACCCACGAGATGGCCTTTGCCCGCGACGTGGCCGACCAGGTCATCTTCATGGACGGCGGCGTCATCGTGGAGCAGGGCCCCGCCCGCCAGCTGATCGAGCGCCCCCGCCAGGAGCGCACCAAGCAGTTCCTGGCCCGCTACGCCCAGGAGCGCTGAACCGAACGGAAAATCATGGCCCCGCCCCGCGCGGGGCTTTCTTTTTGGATTGACAAAATATATATCACGGTATATACTATAAGCAGGAGGTGACCAACATGGAGACGGCAAAAATCTTTGAGAACGGCAGGAGCCAGGCGGTCCGCCTGCCCAAGAAGTTCCGCTTCGACGTGGACGAAGTGGTGGTGCAGCAGCTGGGGGACGCGGTGATCCTGGTGCCGCGGGATTCGCTGTGGAAAACCTTCCTCGAAGGGCTGGACGGGTTTACCGCGGATATGTTCGAGGGCGGCAGGCAGCAGGGCCCCCAGCAGGAAAGGCAGACCCTATGACCTATATGCTGGACACCAACATCTGCATCTATGTGATGAAGAAGAAGCCGGAGGCGGCGCTCCGGCGCTTCCGGCAGGAGATGGACGGCGGCCTGTGCATCTCGTCCGTCACCCTGGCGGAGCTGGAGTTTGGGGTGCAAAACAGCTCCGACCCCATCCGCAACGGGCAGGCGCTGCTCCGCTTTCTGGCCCCGCTGAGCGTTTTGCCCTTCGGCCCCGCGGCGGCGTCCGAATATGGGGCGGTCCGGGCCTTCCTGCAAAAGAAGGGCACGCCGATCGGCCCGCTGGATATGCTGATCGCGGCCCACGCCCGCGCCGAGGGCCTGACCCTGGTGACCAACAACACAGGCGAGTTTGCCCGCGTGCCGGAGCTGGAGCTGGAAAACTGGGCGGAATAAACCAGGAGCCCCGCCCCGCGCGGGGCTTTTTGCCGCACGCAACAAAAAAGCCCTGTCCGTCTGGACAAGGCTCTTTTTGCGTTGTGTTTGCGCCGGCCGGTGCAGCCGCAGGCTTCAGAACAGGTCGCTGTGGGTCCCTGTGCGGATCAGCTTCAGGATCAGCGTTTCGCGCGCCACCTGATAGATCAGCAGCCAGTCCGGCTGGATATGGCATTCCCGCATATGCTTGTAATTCCGGGAGTTGGTGAGGGCGTGGTCGCGGCAGGACGCCGGCAAGGGCTGCTCGGCGCACAGGAGCGCCACCACTTGCTCCAGCTTGCGGGGGTCGCAGCCGCGCCGGACGGCCGCTTTATAGTCGCGCTTGAACTGGCCTGTAAATTCCGGCTTAAGCATTCAGGGCCTCCATCAGGTCGGATACGCTGTCAAAGGGGCCGTAGACGTCGCCGTCCTTTTCGGCGGCGTCCATCGCCGCGTAGGTGACCGCGTTCGGCTCGTCCAGGCGCACCTCAAAAGGCAGGCCGTGGCAGCGCAGGGCCTGCCGGTAGAAAATGCCTGTGGCCGTGCTCAGGTCCATCCCGAGCGCGTTGAACAGCTCGGATGCCTGGCGCTTCAGCTCAGGCTCGATGCGCAGGGTCATGTTTCCTTTGGTTGCCATAGGGGTACGCTCCTTTCTCCATGTTTACCTCTATTATATGCGTCGTTTGTGAATAAATCAAGTGCGATGCAAATAAAATCTTCCGCAAAGCGGCTGTACACGCAACAAAAAAGCCCTGTCCGTCTGGACAAGGCTTCTGGTTGGGGATGAGAGAATCGAACTCCCACAAGTAGAGTCAGAGTCTACCGCACTACCACTATGCAAATCCCCATCGGGCTTTGGTTTGGCTGCCGGCGCGCTGCCGACGGTGATTATTATACTCAGGTTTGGGGCCGTTGTCAACCCCCAAAATCAAAATTTGGGCCAAAAAGGCAAAAAAGGCCGCCGCAGGGCGAAGCTGCGCGCAAAAATGCGCCCCCCTGCCGCGCGCCGCAAGACATATTTTGCACGCCGCGGGGCATACAATCAGAAGAAAAGAGACAAAGGAGGCCCCGCACATGTCCGAAACTCGCCCGCGCAAGACCATCCTCTCCCGCCGTGTGGCGCGGGATATGGAGCACGAACGCTACCACCCCGAGCTGGAGCAGGAGATCAAAGAGTGCCTGTACTGCCTGGAGTGCAACGCCCGGATGTTCGACCTGGAGGTGGACCCCGACCTGGTGGAGCAGCGCATCTACGAGCGGCAGGCCCTGCTGTGCCGCTACCGCTACCTGCTGCAGCGGGCCCGGGAGCTGGGGCTGCACACCATTTTGACGGGGCTGCCCGCTTTCCCCGAGGCGGGGCGGGGCGGCACTTGACAGCAGGGCCAAACCGTGTTATCATACTTGCAAGATACGCTGGCTCTTTCAGGGCCTAGTCCATAGAATAGAGAGGTACATACCATGGAGAGAATCAAGACCATTGCGACCCGCGACCTGACCAAGAGCGTCCAGACCGGCGGCTGCGGCGAGTGCCAGACCTCCTGCCAGTCTGCCTGCAAGACTTCCTGCGGCGTGGCAAACCAGAAGTGCGAGAACAGCAACAAGTAAGCAGCGACCCCACTTGATGCCGCCTTTGCCGGGCGGCATTTTTTTGTGTTTCACGGAGGATGACACATGGTACACCAGTATAAACTCAACGGGTACAACATCGTGCTTGACACCTGCAGCGGCTCGGTCCACCTGGTGGACGACGTGGCCTACGACGCCATCGCCCTGTATCCCGACCTGCCCCGGCAGGCCATCGCGGCCCGGCTGCTGCAAAAGTATGCCGGCCGCCCCGGCGTCACCGCCGCCGACCTGGAGCAGTGCCTGGACGACATCGGCGCCCTGAAGGCCGCCGGCAAGCTGTGGAGCCCCGACGTCTACGAGGGCATGGCCTTCGACTTCAAAAACCGCAGCAACGCCGTCAAGGCCCTGTGCCTGCACGTGGCCCACACCTGCAACCTGAACTGCTCGTACTGCTTTGCGGCCCAGGGCCGCTACCAGGGCGAGCGGGCCCTCATGAGCCTGGAGGTGGGCAAGCGGGCCATGGAGTTTTTGATCGAGCACTCGGGCACCCGCCGCAACCTGGAAGTGGACTTTTTCGGCGGCGAGCCCCTGATGAACTGGCAGATGGTCAAGGACCTGGTGGCCTACTGCCGCGGCCGCGAAAAGGAGACGGGCAAGAACTTCCGCTTTACCCTGACCACCAACGGCATGCTGATCGACGACGACGTGATCGACTTCTGCAACAAAGAGATGAGCAACGTGGTCCTCAGCCTGGACGGCCGCAAGGAGGTCCACGACCGGCTGCGGGTGGACTACGCCGGCCGCGGCAGCTACGATACCATCGTGCCCAAGTTCCAGAAGCTGGTCCAGGCCCGCGGCGGCAAAAACTACTACATCCGCGGCACCTACACCCACGCCAACACCGACTTCACCAACGATATTTTTCACATGGCGGACCTGGGCTTCACCGAGCTGAGCATGGAGCCGGTGGTCTCCAGGCCCGACGACCCCTGCGCCCTGACCCAGGAGGACCTGCCCGTCCTGCTGGAACAGTACGAGGTCCTGGCCAAAGAGATGCTCAAGCGGGAGCGGGAGGGCCGCGGCTTCACCTTCTACCATTATATGATCGACCTCACCGGCGGCCCCTGCATCTACAAGCGGATCGCCGGCTGCGGCTCGGGCACCGAGTACATGGCCGTGACCCCCTGGGGCGACCTGTACCCCTGCCACCAGTTCGTGGGCGACCCCAAGTACCTGCTGGGCGACATCTGGAAGGGCGTCACCAACACCGCCGCCCAGGACGAGTTCCGCCACTGCAACGCCTACGCCCGGCCCGAGTGCCGGGACTGCTGGGCCAAGCTGTACTGCTCGGGTGGGTGCGCGGCCAACTCCTACCACGCCACCGGCTCGATCCAGGGCGTGTACGAGTACGGCTGCGAGCTGTTCAAAAAGCGGATCGAGTGCGCCATCATGATCAAGGTGGCCGAGCAGCAGGACCTGGCCGCCCAGGGCGTGGAGGTGCCGCTGGAGATCGGCGGGACCTGCACCGCCTGCGCCGGCGGCGAGGGCTGCGCGGAGACGGTCTGAATGAGCGCCGCCCCCATCGCGGACTTTGTCCGGGGCTACGCCGCGTCGGATGTCTCCCGGCTGCACATGCCGGGGCACAAGGGCCGGGGCCCCCTGGGCTGCGAGGCCCTGGACCTGACCGAGATCGCCGGCGCGGACGAGCTGTACGCCCCGGAAGGCGTCATCGCGGCCAGCGAGGCCGCCACCGCCCGGCTGTTCGGCACGGCGGCCACCTATTACGGGGCCGAGGGCTCGTCCCAGTGCATCCGTGCCATGGCGTTCCTGGCGCTGCAGGCGGCCCCCCCGGGGCCGGGCCGGCCGGTGCTGCTGGCGGCCCGCAACGCCCACAAGGCCCTGCTCTACGCCGCGGCGCTGCTGGATTTCGACATCGCGTGGGTCTGGCCCGGGCCCCAGGCAGGGGACAGCCTCTGCGCCTGCCCGGTGGACCTCGCCCGCCTGGCGGCGGCCCTCGACCGCCTGGCCCGGGAGGGGCGGCGGCCCTTTGCCGTCTACCTGACCAGCCCCGACTACCTGGGCGGCGTCCAGGACATCGGGCCCCTGGCCGCCCTGTGCCGCCGGCGGGGCGTCCCCCTGCTGGTGGACAACGCCCACGGGGCCTACCTGCGCTTTTTGCCGGGGGGCAGCCGCCACCCCATCGACCTGGGGGCCGACCTGTGCTGCGACTCGGCCCACAAGACCCTCCCGGTGCTGACCGGCGGGGCCTACCTCCATGTGGGCCGCGGGCTGCTGGCCCCTGCCCCCGAGGCGGTGCGGGGGGCCATGTGCCTGTTCGGCTCCACCAGCCCCTCCTACCTGATTTTGCAGTCCCTGGACCTGTGCGCCGCGGCCCTGGCGGGGGACTGGCCCGCCCGCCTGGCGGCCTGCATCGGGGAGGTCGAGGCCCTGAAACGGGATCTGACCGCCCTGTGCCCCGGCCTGGTCCGCCCCTCCGAGCCCCTGAAGGTGGTGCTGGACGGCGGGGCCCTGGGCTGCACCGGCCAGGCCCTGGCGGACGTCCTCCGGGCCTGCAAGGTGGAGTGCGAATACGCCGGCCGCCGGTACGTGGTCCTGATGTTCGCCCCGGACAACCTGCCCCGGGACTACGGCCGGGTGCGGCAGGCCGCAGCGGAAGCCCTCCGCCGCCGGGCCCCCCGGGCCGCCCTGCCCTCCCTGCCCGCCGGCATCTGGGCCCGGCTGGCCGCCGAGGCCGCCCCGCGCCGCACCATCCGGCAGGCGGTGTTCGCCCGGCAGGAGCTGGTCGCCGCCGGGCAGGCGCTGGGCCGGGTCTGCGCCCTGCCCACCGTGGCCTGCCCCCCGGCCATCCCCATCGCCGTCAGCGGCGAGGCGATCGGCCCGGCGGCGGTGGAGCTGTTCCGCCTGTACGGGGTGGAGCAGGTGGCCGTGACAACGGAATAGAAAAATCGGCCTCAACTGTACACACCCGCTGCGCAGTTGGGGCTTTTTCGTTTGCCTGCCCCGGCCGCCGGTTGACAAGGCGGCGGGGTTCTGGTATAATCGGAGAAACATTTTACCCAAATGTTAAATATTGACTGTGGCACGGGGAGGCGCTTTTACCATGCTGAACATCCAGCATCTGACCAAAGCCTACGGCGGCAAAAAGGCGGTGGACGACCTGTCCCTGCACATCCGGCCGGGGGAGATCTACGGGTTTATCGGGCACAACGGGGCGGGCAAGACCACCACCCTGAAAAGCTGCTGCGGCATTTTGCAGTTCGACGAGGGGGACATCCTGGTGGACGGGGTGTCCATCCGGCAGGACCCCCTGGCCTGCAAGCGCCGGCTGGCCTACATCCCGGACAACCCCGACCTGTACGAGTATATGACCGGCATCCAGTACCTGGACTTTGTCGCGGATGTGTTCGGGGTGACGGCGGCGGACCGGGCCGGGCGCATCCGCCGCTACGGCGACGCCTTTGGCCTGACGGAGGACCTGGCCCAGCCGGTCAGCGCCTATTCCCACGGGATGAAGCAGAAGCTGGCCATCCTGTCGGCGCTGGTCCACGCGCCCCGGCTGCTGCTGATGGACGAACCCTTCGTGGGGCTGGACCCCAGGGCGTCCCACCAGCTCAAGGTGCTGATGCGGCAGTTCTGCGACGAGGGCGGGGCCATCTTTTTCTCCACCCACGTGCTGGAAGTGGCCGAGAAGCTCTGCGACAAGGTGGCCATCATCCGCGCCGGGCGCCTGGTCCGGGCGGGCACCATGGAGCAGGTCAAGGGCGACGACAGCCTGGAAGAAGTGTTCCTGGAACTGGAAGGGGAGAAGGAAGGCTGAACCCCGCCGCCGGAGCGGATGGCGGGAGGAGCCGGACCGTCCCCCTGCGTAAAGGAAGGGCAAGGGGACGGCGCTGCAGGGGAGGCCCCGCGCCGCGTGCAAATGGCGGGGAGCCGGACCGCTCCCCCCTGCGTAAGGGAAGAGCGATGGGACGGCGCTGCAGGGGAGGCCCCGCGCCGCGTGCAAATGGCGGGGAGCCGGACCGTCCCCCCAGCGTAAGGGAAGAGCGATGGGACGGCGCTGGAGGGGAAGCACAGACCCCTCAGCGACGGGTCAACGGATAAGGAGGGGTACGATGCTGACCGTCCTATTGAAAAAGCAGTGGATGGAGATGACGGCGTCTTTGCGGCGCAGCAGCGTGACGGGCCGGGTGCGCACCGGGTGGAAGGCGGCGGCCTTCCTGGTGCTGGCGGCCTGCGTGGTGCTGCTGGTGATGGGCAGCGTGGGGGCGCTGGCCGCCCTGATCTGCCAGCCTTTGAGCGACGCCGGGCTGGACTGGCTGTATTTTGCCCTGATGGGGGCCGGGGCGCTGCTGGCGGGGGTGATGGGCGGCGGCTTTACCGCCTACGGCATCCTGTACTGCGCCCGGGACAACGAGCAGCTGCTGGCCCTGCCCATCCCGCCGGGGCTGATCCTGGCGGCGCGGATGGCCTCGGTCTGGCTGCTGGGCGCGGGGTACCTGGCGGTGATCCTGCTGCCGGCGTATGCCGTCTACTTTGCGCTGGGGGCGCACCCGGCGGCGGCCGCCCTGGCCCTGCTGCCGGTGACGGCCCTGCTGGCCTGCCTGACCCTGGCCGGCTCCTGCCTGGTGGGCTGGCTGGCGGCGGTGGCGGCGGGCAGCCGTATCACCCGGTATAAGGCCGTCCTCAGTTTGTTTTACGCGGCGCTGATCCTGGTGCTTGCCTTCGGCTCGCAGTTTGCGGTGGGCAAGGGCATGCTCTGGCTGATGACCCATCTGGACCAGGCCGCCTCGGGCCTGCGGGCCGACGCGCAGGCCCTGTACCTGCTGGGCCGGGCTTCGCTGGGGGACCTGCCCGCCCTGGGCATCCTGGCGGCGGTGTCGCTGGGTGCGGCGGGTGCGGCCTGGCTGGCGCTGCGCCGCAGCTATTTGCGGATCATGACCACCCGCCGGGGCGGCCCCCGGGCCGTCTATCAGGAAAAACCGGCCCGCGCCCACAGCGTCCGCGCCGCGCTGCTGGCCCGGGAGCTGCGCCGCCTGGCCGGCTGCACCAGCTATATGGTCAACGGGCTGCTGGGCAGTTTGCTGCTGGCGGCGGCTGCCGTGGCTGCGGTGTGGAAGGCCGGGCTGCTGCGGGGGGCGCTGGCCCTGCTGCCCGGCCCCGCCGCCCTGGGCCCGGCGCTGGCGTGCGTGTCGGTCTGCTCGCTGGCGTCCATGAACCTGCTCACCCCGCCCTCGGTCTCGCTGGAAGGCGGGACCCTCTGGCTGATCCGGTCCCTGCCGGTGAGCCCCTGGCAGGCGCTGCGGGCCAAGCTGGACCTGCACATGGCCCTGACGCTGCCCCCCGCCCTGGCGGCGGCGGTCTGCCTGCTGTGGGCCGTGGGCAGCGGGCCGGCGGGCGCGCTGCTCGCCCTCGCGGCGGTGTGGCTGTACACCCTGCTGAGCGGGGCGCTGGGCCTTGTGCTGGGGCTCAAGCTGCCCAACCTGCACTGGACCAGCGAGACGGCCGCCGTCAAGCAGAGCGCGGCCCCGGTGCTCGCCCTGTTTGCCAACTGGGCGGTTTTGGCCCTGCTGGCCGGGCTGTGGTGGCTGGCCCGGGCGCCGCTGGGGGCCCTGGGCGGCCTGGCCGCCTGCTGCGCGGTGCTGGCCGCCGGGTGCGCCGGGACGCTGGCCTGGCTGCGCCGGGGCGGCGCCCGCGCCTGGCAGCGGCTGTAAAATACGTGTCCCGTCCATCCGCGCCTGGCGGCTGGGCGGGACTTTTTGGAATGTGCAGGAATGTGCGAAGAATCTGCAAAGAAATGGTAAACCGCCTTGCGGCCTGTGCCAAAACCTGCTACAATACAGGCAGAACGCTTTCCGAAAAATAGAAAAACATCTTTTTCCTGCAAAAAATCCGGCCTCTGGTTCGTTATAAGGACAGAGACTTTTTTTGATACAGAGCCCTGTGACGGAGGTGCTTGAGATGAAGATACTGCTGACCACCGACTGGTGGACGCCTGCGGTCAACGGCGTCGTCCGGTCGGTGACCCTGCTGCGGCGTGAGCTCCTGGCCCTGGGCCACGACGTCAAGGTGCTGACCCTCTCGCCGGACAGCCACTCGTACGAGCGGGACGGCGTGATCTACCTGGGCAGCCTGAGCGCCGACCGGGTGTACCCCGGGGCGCGGGTCCGCTTTGCCGCATGGAACCGCTGGATGCGGGCCCTGACCGACTGGCGGCCCGACGTGATCCACTCGCAGTGCGAGTTCTCGACCTTTCTGCCGGCGTGGCAGCTGGCCCGGCGGTGCAACTGCCCCCTGGTGCACACCTACCACACCGCCTACGAAGATTACACCCGCTACCTGATCCCCAGCGAGCGCTGCGGCCATGTGGCGGTCAAAGAGCTGACCAAGCTGTTCTCGGGCCGGTGCGACGCCATCCTGGCCCCCACCGGCAAGGTGGCCGCCATGCTGGACCAGTACGGGGTCAGCTGCCCGGTGTACACGGTGCCCACCGGCATCGACCTGGAGGCCTTCCGCCCCATCCCCCCGGAGGACAAGCCGGCCCTGCGCCGCGCCCTGGGCCTGCCGGAAGGGGAGCAGACCATCCTGGTCTCGGTGGGGCGGCTGGCCGCCGAAAAAAACCACGGCGAGCTGCTCCGCCTGCTGGCCAAAGAGCCGGCGGGCCAGCGGCCCCTGCTGCTGTTCGTGGGGGACGGCCCGGTCCGCGCCCAGCTGGAGCAGCAGGCCGCCGACCTGGGCCTGGTGGACCGGGTGATGTTTGCCGGCATGGTGCCCCCCACCGAGGTGGTGCGGTACTACCAGGCGGGGGACGCCTTTGTCTGCGCCTCCCAGAGCGAGACCCAGGGCCTGACCTACTTTGAGGCGCTGGCCTGCGGGCTGCCCACCATCGTCCGGGCGGACCCCTGCCTGGAGGGCGTGGTGGAAAACGGCGTCAACGGCTGGCAGTGGAAGGACGCCGCCGGCTTCCATGAGGCGCTGGCCGCCTTCTGCGCCGGGGGCGCGGTGCGGGCTTCGCTGCGCGCCGGCGCCCTTGCCACCGCCGAGCGGTACTCGGCCGCCCGGTTTGCCTCCCAGGCGCTGGAGGTCTACGACGCCGCCCTGGACCGGCGCAGCCGGGTGCCCGGGGGGCTGCCCGCCAGCGTGCCGGCCGCGGCCTCGGGGGTGGGCTTTTTCCTGTGCCTGTGGCTGGGGGTGTGGGCCTGGCAAAAGGGCCTGCTCACCGACCTGGCCGCCCTGCAGGCCTGGGTGGCTGGTCTGGGGCCCTGGGCGGCGGCGGCCTTCGTCGCCTTCCAGGCGGTGCAGGTGGTGGTGCCCATCCTGCCCGGCGGGCTGGGCTGCCTGGCCGGGGTGATCCTGTTCGGCCCGTGGTACGGCTTTGCCTACAACTACATCGGGATCTGCGCCGGGTCGCTGGCGGCTTTCGGGGTGGCCCGCTACTGCGGCCGCCCCCTGCTGGAGCGGATGTTCCCCCGCAAGCTGCTGCTGAAATACGACCGCTGGCTGGGGCAGAAGAGCTTTACCAAATGGTTTGCGCTGGCCATCTTCTTCCCGGTGGCCCCGGACGACTTTTTGTGCTACCTGGCGGGGACTACCTCCATGAACTGGGGGCAGTTCACCTTTATCATCCTGACCTGCAAGCCCTTTGCCATCGCGGCCTACAGCACCGGCCTGACGGTGGCCATGAACACGGTGCTGCGTTTGCTGTGACCATTCGGGAGGCGCGAGAGATATGTCTGTCTGCATTTACCGGGGCGGCTACAACACGGTGCGCAAAAGCGGGGTGGGCAAGGCGCTGGAACACCAGGCCGCCGCCCTGAAAAGCGCGGGCCTGCCCCTGATCGACCAGATCCCGCCGGCCGGCCCCGGGGCCAAAGAGTGCGTCGTCCACCTGAACACCGTCCTGCCCAGCGCCCCGCTGGCGGCGGCCCGGGCCCACGCCCGGGGGTGCAAGGTGGTGTACTACGGCCACTCCACCATGGAGGATTTCCGCAACAGCTTTTTCGGCTCCAACCTGCTGGCCCCCCTGTTCAAGCGGTGGCTGATCTTCTGCTACCGGCAGGGGGATGTGGTCATCACGCCCAGCGTCTACTCCCGGCGCATCCTGATGGGGTACAAGATCGGCAAGCCCATCTACACCCTCTCCAACGGGATCGACACCGGGTTCTTCCACCCGGACCCGGCCCGCGGGGCCCGCTTCCGGGAGCGGTACGGCCTGGCCGAAGGCCAGAAGTGCGTCATCTCGGTGGGGCACTGGATGGTGCGCAAGGGCCTGCCCGACTTTGTGGAGCTGGCCCGCCGGATGCCGGAGGTGCGCTTTATCTGGTTTGGCCAGACCGACCAGGCCCTGCTCACCGAGGAGATCCGCCGCGCCATGGAGGCGGCCCCCGGCAACGTCCTGTTCGCGGGCTTTGTGGGGGCGGAGGACCTCTGCGACGCCTACTGCGGGGCGGACGCCTTCGCCTTTTTGAGCCATGAGGAGACCGAGGGCATCGTGGTGCTGGAGGCGCTGGCCTGCGGCATCCCCACCATCGTGCGGGACATCCCGGTCTACGCCAACTGGCTGGAGGACGGCAAGTCGGTCTACAAGGCCGCCACCGTGGACCAGTTCGAGGCCCGGCTGCGGGATATGCTCTGCGGCCACCTGCCCAGCCTGAAAGAGGGCGGGATGGCGGTGGCCGAGGCCCGCAGCCTGGGGCAGATCGGCCAGGCGCTTTGCCGCATCTACGCTTCGGGCGGCTTTCTGGACGCGGCCATGACCGCCCCCGCCGCCGACACGCACACCGCCCGCAAACGGGCATAAAACCTTTCTATATCCCATAGAGTAGCGATATGAACCTGCTTTTTTCGATCAACCGCAAATTCATCCCCCTGTGGGAGCAGTGCATGGCCACCATCCTGCGCCACGGCGGGGCCGCGCACTACGACCTCTACGTCCTGCACTCCGACCTGACGGGGGAGGACGGGGCCCGGATGCAGGCGGCGCTGCGCCCCCAGGACAGCTGCACCCTGGTCCGGGTGCCGGAGGGCCTGTTTGAGGGCTTCCCCGAGACGGGGCGCTACCCCGTCCAGATCTATTACCGGCTGGCGGCGCCTTTGCTGCTGCCCGAGGCGCTGAACCGCATCCTCTACCTGGATGTGGACACGGTGGTCCTCAACAGCCTGGAGCCCCTCTATACCTCCGACTTTGCGGGGGCGGCCTTTATGGCGTGCAGCCACACCGACCGCTTCCTGAACAAGGTCAACCAGGCCCGCCTGGGCCTGGAGGACGGGGTGCGCTACCTCAACTCGGGGGTGCTGATGATGGACCTGGCCCTGCTGCGCCGGACCCTGCGCCTGGAGGACATCCGGGACTACGCCGAACGGTACAAAAACAGGCTGATCCTGCCCGACCAGGACATCCTCACCGGCCTGTTCGGCGACAAGGCCCTGGTGCTGGACAGCCGGATCTACAACATGACCGACCGGCTGTACGTCCGGTGCAGCGCCCTGCCTTCCGAGCGGCTGAGCCTGGACTGGGTGCGCCAGAACACGGTGGTGGTCCACTACCTGGGCAAGCCCAAGCCCTGGCAGAAAAACTACATCGGCCCTCTGGGCGTGTTCTACCAGGAAGAGCTGGCCCTGACCCGCGCCGCAGCCGAAGAAGCCTGAACCACAACGCGAAACAGCCCCTGCCCGCTGACGGGCAGAGGCTGCCAGACTGTCAAAAAAGTCCCGTCCAGCCGACATGTGCGGATGGACGGGACACATA
>OESB01000210.1_pt1 | contig 15043 bp, 13 predicted proteins | sample 1540131 | NCBI WGS metagenome assembly OESB01 (sample SAMEA3891888, study PRJEB23780) | metagenome | biome: terrestrial biome; feature: animal house; material: Caecal content | place: Italy | collected 2015-05-05 | reverse complement strand
CGCAGGCGCTGAAAAACCATATAATTTCATAGAAAATCCCAATTCCGTATTGAAGTTTTAGCGTCTTGTGTTAAAATAAAGGGGAAGGAGCGTGTTGTGTCCAACACGATGCGCCACCATACTGGAACGACATCGGAGGTAATCAAAATGGCAGATATGTTTGCGCCGCTGGTAGAGCAGCTGAAGGCGAACCCCAAGACCATCGTTTTCACCGAGGGCAGCGATCCCCGCATCCTGGAAGCCGCCAGCAAGCTGCTGGCCGGCCAGATCCTGAAGGTCGTCATGGTCGGCAACAAGACCGAGTGCGAGGCGGCGGCTGCGGCAGGCGGCTTTGATATTTCCGGCGCTGAGATTATCGACCCCGATACCTACGAGGGCTTTGACGAGATGGTCAACACCATGGTCGAGCTGCGCAAGGGCAAGATGACCGCCGAGGAGTGCCGCGACCTGCTGAAGAAGTCCAACTACTTTGGCACCATGCTGGTCAAAATGGGCAAGGCCGACTGCCTGCTGGGCGGCGCCACCTACTCCACCGCGGACACCGTCCGCCCCGCCCTCCAGCTGATCAAGACCAAGAAGGGCGCTCACCTGGTCAGCTCCTGCTTCATCCTGGACCGCGACTGGGGCGAAGAGGGCCTGAAGCGGATCGCCATGGGCGACTGCGCCATCAACATTGACTACCAGGACACCGTGGACAAGGCCACCGGCGAGGTCAAGCTGCCCGCCGCCGCCAAGCTGGCTGAGGTCGCGGTGGAGACCGCCAAGACCGCCAAGATCTTCGGCATCGACCCCAAGGTCGCCGTCCTGAGCTTCTCCACCAAGGGCTCGGGCAAGGGCGGCACCGTGGCCCTGAGCCATGACGCCACCCTCAAGGCCCAGGAGATGGCCCCCGACCTTGCCATCGACGGTGAGCTGCAGTTTGACGCCGCGGTCTCCCCCGAGGTCGCCAAGACCAAGTGCAAGGGCAGCGCTGTGGCCGGCCAGGCCAACACCTTCATCTTCCCCTGCATCGAGGCGGGCAACATCGGCTACAAGATCGCCCAGCGCCTGGGCGGCTACGCCGCTTACGGCCCCATCCTGCAGGGCCTGAACGCCCCCATCAACGACCTGTCCCGCGGCTGCAACGCCGACGAGGTCTACAAGATGAGCCTCATCACCGCCTGCCAGTCCTAAAAGCCTGACAGCGCCCGGCTGCATAAACAAAGCCGCCCGGCCCCTGCAAAAGGGGAGCCGGGCGGCTTTTTGCACGCTCAGTCAAACAGAAAGATGTCCTCGATAGGGGCGCCGACGGCCCGGGAGATGTCCACTGCCAGCTTGAGAGAGGGGTTGTACTGGGCTTTTTCCAGCCGCATGATGGTCTCCCGCCGGACGCCCACCAGGGCCGCCAGCTGCTCCTGGGTCAGGCCCCGGGCCTGGCGGTACTGTTTCAGCTTGCAGGTGAAATCCGGCATGGGTCAATCCTCGCTTTCGCCGCCGTCGCCGTCCCGGTCGTAGTGGTAAAGCAGGTATTCGCTGAGGAACAGCCACAGGGCCAGCGCTAGCGAGACAGCCGCCAGATAGGCGATAAAGGTATATTCCAGGTTCCCCAGCAGCCGCCCCCGGCCCAGCAGCACGGTGACCAGGAAGATGATCCCCAAAGCAATGCGGCTGGCGGAAAGCTGGGCCCGCATCCGGTTTTCCCGGAAGCGCTCGTCCATAAAGGTGTGGGACAGCCGGCCCTCGTAGAAAAAGCCAAAGAAACCAAAGAACAAAAAGAACAGAAAAGGAAAGACGCTTTTGTCCACGCTGTAGGTCCAAAATCCGCCAAAGCCCAAAAAGCCCAGCAGCCCCAGCCAGCCCAGCCGCGGGTCGACGCGGCGGGTATAGACGGCGCTGTCCGGGTCGCGCCGGGCGCGGAACGCCGCCCGCACCACGGCTGCGGCCAGGCAGAGCGCGTAGGCCGCCACCGCCAGTATCCCGAGGATCATGGGCAGGTCCTGCGGGCGGAACACGTAGGTGGAAAAATCCATGGGCTCGACCAGCCGCGCCTCGTTGTAAGTGACGCTGTACCAGACCGCGGCGGCCATCAGACCGGCACACCCCAGCCCCGCCGCCACAAAACCTCGCACCGTTTTTCTCTGCATAAAAAGGCCTCCCAAAAAGAGATGTATTTGTATCTTTGTGAGACAAATATAGCACTTTATGGGAGGCGTGTCAAGAGAAATGTGAGAAATATATCTCAATCCATTTCGGCGCAGAGGCCAGCAGGCAGCCGGTACCCATAGCCCGCCACCGTCTCGATCAGGCCGCTGGCGGCCAGCGGGCGCAGCTTCCGGCGCAGCTGAAAGACCGTGTTTTCCACGGCGTGCAGGCAGCCGTTGGAGGGTTCGCGCCAGACGGCCTGATAGATGGCTTCTTTGGTCAGGACCTTGCCGGACGCCCACCAGAGCCGCCAGCTGCTCCTGAGTCAGGCTCATGCGCTAGCTGAAACTTGAGAATACACAAATTTAACAAAAATAACACACTGAAATAACACACTGATATTGACTCGTTGTTAATAAAGTGATAAAATATAAAAAAGATAAATAGTTGATTTTTAAGTTTATATTCACAGGTGAGCTGATGCGGTTATCGACTTTACGTTTGTTGGTTTTATTATCTCGTATATTTAGAATAGTTGAAATTATAGTATATTGTGCTAAAAACAAATAATTTGTTCTTCTTTAAGACTCTTTTGGTGTTAATTATTATCACCAAGCTGGCAATGTTATTGGGAGGGATTGTAGATTTATTCTCTAAAAAAGAAATGCATATGCATCAATTAGAAAGGGTATATGAAAATCTTCAAAATTTTTTTAAGTCAAAAGTGAAAGCGTTTTTAATGTTTGGCTTATGCCTGGCAATCGCACTGATTGGAAGGCTTGTTGTTTTAGTTGCTGTTGTTATAGTTGGAGGTATCAGATGATGAAAAGAAAGTGTCAAAGAGTTTTATCAGTGGCTTTGGTAGGAACAATAGGGGCGACATCTTTCAGTCAAGTTGCTTTAGCGGCAACTCCAACTGTACATACTGTAGCTGATGCAATCGCCTTATCTGAAAATGTGTCAGATGCTGCAAGATTGAACGAAATAATGGAAACCGTCCTACGACTCTATGGAGGAAAGGACAATTTCCTGAATATGGTTACTAATGTACTTGATCAAGGAGGTCATGCCGAACCTCAAATTGACTTGCTCCAAGGAGCAAAAGCCGTTGCAAAAGTTTTGAAGACATTTGGGGATGACATTATTAAAGCAATTAGAAAAATTCCCGGTGTTGGTAATGCTATAGGCGACTTTTTGAGTTCGAAGATTGGTCCTTTAGCAAATTTTCTAGAGAAGTTTTCAGGTGGAGCAGAAGCTGGAATTTCGGCATTTTTACAGTCCTGTGGATTATCAAAAGAGGTAGCAGATACTATAGCAGCTGTTATTATGTTTATTGTTGGATTTTTCCTTTAATGTCAATGCCAGATAAAGCATTGTGATTTTTATTGATTCTCGAGAGAGTAAGAGAAATACCTGTCTGATTTCCATAGAAAGAAGTCGGACAGTTTTTTTGCGTCGTTCAGCGGGGGACGTATCGGTACCCGCATCCGGGCACAGTCTCAATGAAGTCATGCCCGCCGGCATGGTTTCCGCTATTTCGGAAGCAATTCGGAACCGCAGCCCGCAAAAAGCGCCCCGCGCCGGTTTTGCACGGCACAGGGCGCTGGATAAGCAGGGGATCAACCCTTCGCTTTGTTTTGGATGTACTGGTCGATGGCCTTGGCGGCAGCCTTGCCGGCGCCCATGGCCTTGATGACGGTGGCCGCGCCGGTGACGGCGTCGCCGCCGGCATAGACGCCCTCGCGGCTGGTGTCGCCGTCGTCGCCGCTGGTGACGATGCAGCCGTGCTTGTTGGTCTCGAGGCCGGGGGTAGTGGAGCGGATCAGGGGGTTGGGGCTGGTGCCCAGGCTCATGATGACGCTGTTGACCTCCATTTCAAACTCGCTGCCGGGCACCTCGATGGGGCGGCGGCGGCCGGAGGCGTCGGGCTCGCCCAGCTCCATCTGGATGCAGCGGATGGCCCGGACAAAGCCCTGGTCGTCGGGCAGGATGGCCACGGGGTTGGTGAGGGTCTTGAAGACGATGCCCTCCTCCTCGGCGTGCTCCACTTCCTCCTTGCGGGCGGGCAACTCCTCCATGCCGCGGCGGTAGACGATGTAGACCGTCTCGGCGCCCAGGCGCAGGGCGCTGCGGGCGGCGTCCATGGCCACGTTGCCGCCGCCCACCACGGCCACCTTTTTGCCCACGTAGATGGGGGTGTGGCTGTCGCGGCGGTAGGCCTTCATCAAGTTGGAGCGGGTCAGGAACTCGTTGGCGGAGTAGACGCCCTTCAGGCTTTCGCCGGGGATGCCCATAAAGCGGGGCAGGCCGGCGCCGGTGCCGATAAAGACGGCCTCGTAGCCGTATTCGCCCATCAGCTCGTCCACGGTCAGGATGCGGCCGATGACCATGTTGCACTCGATGTCCACGCCCAGGGCCTTCAGGCCCTCGATCTCCTGCTGGACGATGGCCTTGGGCAGGCGGAACTCGGGGATGCCGTACATCAAAACGCCGCCCGCCACGTGCAGGGCCTCGTAGACGGTGACCTTATAGCCCATCTTGGCCAGGTCGCCGGCGGCGGTCAGGCCGGCAGGGCCAGCGCCGATGATGGCCACCTTGTGCCCGTTGAAGGGGGGCACGGTGGGGCCGGCATGGACGTTTTCCCGGTGCCAGTCGGCCACAAAGCGCTCCAGGCGGCCGATGCCCACCGGCTCGTTCTTGATGCCGCGGGTGCAGCGGCCTTCGCACTGGCTCTCCTGGGGGCAGACCCGGCCGCAGACGGCGGGCAGGGCTGAGTCCTCGCTGATGATCTGATAGGCGGCTTCAAAGTCACCCTCGGCCACCTGGGCGATGAACTCGGGGATCTTGATGCCCACGGGGCAGCCCTCGACGCAGGGCCGGTTCTTGCAGTGGATGCAGCGCTTGGCCTCGTTGATGGCCATCTCGGCGGTGTAGCCCAGCGCTACCTCGTCAAAGTTGTGCCGCCGGACCTGGGGGTCCTGGGCGGGCATGGGGCACTTTTTGGGGTCCATATTGAAAGCCATGGTCACTTCACCTCCATATTGAACAGGTGGCAGGCCTCTTCCCGGGCGTGCGCCTCAAAGGGGTGGTACATCGAGCCGCGGGCCATTGCCTCGTCAAAATCCACCAGGTCGCCGTCAAAGTCGGGGCCGTCCACGCAGGCAAACTTCAGCTTGCCGCCCACGGTCAGGCGGCAGCCGCCGCACATGCCGGTGCCGTCGATCATGATGGGGTTCATGGAGACGACGCTCTTGATGTGGTACTTCTGGCAGGTCTTGACCACGAACTTCATCATGATCAGGGGGCCGATGGTGATGACCTCGTCGTACTGGTTGCCGGCGGCGATCAGCTCTTCCAGGGCGGCGGTGACCACGCCCTTCTGGCCGTAGCTGCCGTCGTCGGTCATCACCCGCAGCTCGTCGCTGCAGGCGGCAAAGTCATCCTCCAGGATCAGCAGGTCCTTGCTGCGGAAGCCGATGATGCTGTGGACCACGCAGCCCTCCTCGTGCAGCTTGCGGGCAATGGGCAGGGCAATGGCGCAGCCCACGCCGCCGCCCACCACGCAGACCTTTTTCAGACCTTCGGTCTCGGTGGGGCGGCCCAGGGGGCCCACAAAATCATGGACTTCGTCGCCCACCTTCAGGGCGTTCAGCTCCATGGTGGTGTCGCCCACGATCTGGAAGATGATGTCCACCGTGCCGGCCTGCCGGTCGTAGCCGGCGATGGTCAGGGGGATGCGCTCGCTCTCCTCCAGCGGGCGGACGATGATGAACTGGCCCGGCTGCGCCTTCTGGGCGATCAGGGGCGCCTCGATGCTGAGCTTGGTCACAGTCGGGTTCAGCTCGACCTTTTGCGTGATCCTGTACATGGCGAAAACTCCTTTATATACGATTCTCTTGGATGGCTCCATTCCCACGGGGATGTTTCACCCTGCCAACTGGGATGTATCGGAAAACGCCCCAACGCTGCCCCATTCTGCCAAAAAGAGGCATCTGCACTTTCCTGGCGAATGGTCCGGCATTTTGGACTTCTCAGATGCACCTCAAACCTTATTATACAGTGTTTCGCGTGATAATGCAATGCAAATTGCATTTTTGCGGAAAAAGCAGAATTATGTGTTGACAAGAAGGCAAAAGTCGGGTATAATATTCCTCGCCGCCGGTCAAGCGAGGCCGGCGCGCCACATGGAGCATGCGGCCGTAGCTCATCTGGTAGAGCGCCACCTTGCCAAGGTGGAGGTAGCGAGTTCGAGCCTCGTCGGCCGCTCCATCTTGTGGAAGTTTAGCTCAGCTGGGAGAGCATCTGCCTTACAAGCAGAGGGTCAGCGGTTCGAGCCCGTTAACTTCCACCATGTGGCCCGGTAGCTCAGTTGGTTAGAGCACCAGCCTGTCACGCTGGGGGTCGTCGGTTCGAGCCCGATCCGGGTCGCCATTATGCCTCTGTAGCTCAGTTGGTAGAGCAGGGGACTGAAAATCCCCGTGTCATTGGTTCGATTCCGATCGGAGGCACCATATGCGGCCGTAGCTCATCTGGTAGAGCGCCACCTTGCCAAGGTGGAGGTAGCGAGTTCGAGCCTCGTCGGCCGCTCCAGAATAGCAAAACGTCGGTGCCGGCGCGCAAGCGTCAGTTCCGGCGTTTTCTGTTTGTCCGGCGGCGGGCGGCCCGCCCCGGCGCAATCCAGCAAAAAGGGGGAAACAACGTGATCTTTGGCAAGTATATCAACCGCTATTACCTCCGCCACGCGCCCACGCTGCTGCTGGGCATCGCAGCGCTGATCCTTGTGGACTACATGCAGCTGATCATCCCGGAACTGTACCGGATGCTGATCAACGGGGTCAACAGCGGGCAGGTGCTGGTGGGGGGCGTGCCCACCGCGTTCACCAAACAGGTGCTGATGCAGAACGTCTGCCTGCCCATGATCGGGATCATCGTGTCCATGGTCATCGGCCGGTTTTTGTGGCGCATCTGCTTTTTCGGGGCGGCCATCCGGGTGGAGACCGAGCTGCGCAACCGGATGTTCGATCACAGCAAGGACCTGTCCCAGGCCTATTACCAGGTGAACAAGGTGGGCAACCTGATGAGCCTGTACACCAACGACCTGGAGACCATTCAGGAGTGCTTTGGCGACGGCGTTTTGATGTTCTGCGACGCGCTGTTCCTGGGGCTGCTGGCTTTTATCAAGATGTGGCGGATGGATCCGTCCCTGACCCTGATGGCCATGATCCCCGCCTTTTTGATGTTCCTGGTGGGCAGCATCGTGGGCCGGGTGATGACCCGCCGCTGGGAAGAGCGGCAGCAGGCCTTTGCCGACCTGTCCGACTTTGCCCAGGAGAATTTTTCGGGCATCGCGGTGGTCAAGGCTTTCGTCAAAGAGACCCGGGAGCTGATGGCCTTCCGCAAGCTGAACCGGGAAAACGAGGAGATCAACGTCATCTACACCCGCATCTCCACCCTGCTGAACATCCTGGTGACCCTGTTTGTGGAGTCGGTCACCTGCGTCATCCTGGGCTACGGCGGCTATCTGGTCTACACCGGCCGGTTCAACGCCGGCCAGCTGGTGGAATACATCGGCTACTTTTCGGCCATCGTCTGGCCCATCATGGCGGTGTCCATGCTGATCGAAAAGACCTCCCGCGGCAAGGCTTCCCTCAACCGGATTACCGAGCTGCTGGATGCGCCGGTGGACGTGGCCGACCGCCCCGGCGTCCACGATCTGGCTGCCCCCCGGGGCGAGATCGAGTTCCGCCACCTGACCTTCCGCTATCCGGACGGGGAGTTTGACGTGCTGAAAGACGTCTCCTTCACCATCCACAGCGGCGAGCGGGTGGGCATCGTGGGCAAGACCGGCGCGGGCAAGACCGCCCTGGTGGACCTGATCCTGCGGATCTACAATGTGCCCGACGGCAGCCTGTTCATGGACGGGCAGGACGTGAACACCCTGTCCATCCGGTCGGTGCGGTCGGCCTGCGCCTATGTGCCCCAGGACAACTTCCTGTTCTCGGACACCATCTCCCACAACATTTCCTTCGGGGTGGACGCGGCAGGGCAGGAGGCCATCGAGCATGCGGCCCGGCTGGCCGACGTCCACGACAACGTGGCCGCCTTCAAGGAGGGCTACAACACCGTCCTGGGCGAGCGGGGCGTCACCGTCTCGGGCGGCCAGAAGCAGCGCATCTCCATCGCCCGCGCCCTGCTGATGGATGCGCCGGTCCTGATCCTGGACGACTCGGTCTCGGCGGTGGACACCCGCACCGAAAAGGTCATCCTGGACAACCTGAACCAGGAGCGGGCGGGTAAGACCACGATCCTGATCGCCCACCGCATCTCCACCGTGGAGCGGATGGACAAGATCGTGTTTATCGACGACGGGCAGGTCGTGGACGTGGGCAGCCACGACGCCCTGTACGCCCGCTGCGAGGACTACCGCCGGATGGTGGACCTGCAGCGGCTGGAGGATGAACTGGGAGGTGGCAATTCATGATGCAGCTGAATCCCCTTGTGCTGGCAGGCGGGCTGATCGGCACGGTGTCCGCCCTGCTGATCTTCGCCTATGCCACGGTCAAGGACAAAAAGACCTCCATGGGCTTTGAGCGCAACATCCCCGACAGCGAGATCGTCCGGCGGCTGGCCCATTATGCCCGGCCCTACCTGGGCAGCTTCCTGGCGGCGGGGCTGCTGATGCTTTTTTCCATCGTGTACGACATCGTGTCCCCCCTGATCGTAGGCCAGGTGGAGGAGATGCTGGTGGGGGATTTCACCCTGCAGGCTCTGTTCGGGATGGTGGCGGTCTATGCGGGCATCCTGGTCTTTTCCATGGTCAGCTCCTATTTCCAGGCGGTCATCCTCCAGAAGGCGGGCCAGCGGATCATCTCCGATCTGCGGGAGGACCTGTTCACCCACATCGAGTCCCTGGCCCACGAGCAGCTGAACGAGATCCCGGTGGGCAAGCTGGTCACCCGCGTGACCAACGACACCAACGCCATCTCCATGATGTTCACCAACCTGCTGGTCAACCTGGCCAAAAACTGTTTTGTGATCCTGGGCATCCTGGGGGCCATGCTGCTGGTCAACTACGAGCTGACCCTGATGGTGCTGTGCTTTGTGCCCTTCATCGTGCTGTTTACGGTGATCTTCCGCAAATTTTCCCGGCGTGCCTACCGCCGTGTCAAGGACCGCACCACCGACATCAACACCTACCTGTCCGAGAACCTCTCGGGCATCAAGATCACCCAGATCTTTGGCCGGGAGGGCGCCCGGATGGAGGACTTCCGCCGCCGCAGCGAGGCGTTGGGCAAGGCCAAGCGGGACGAGATCTTCGTCTTTGGCGTGTTCCGGCCGCTGGTGTATATGCTGTACGTCAGCTCGGTGCTGTGCCTGTTTTATCTGGGCGGCATGGGCTATCTGGACGGCCACTCCTTCCTGGGGCAGACCATCTCGGGCGGCACCATCGTCACCTTCTATATGTACATCTCCAAGTTCTACAACCCCATCCAGAACCTGGCGGAGCAGTTCAACTGGCTCCAGTCGGCCATGGCTTCGTCCGAAAAGGTGTTCTCCATCCTGGACCTGGAGCCCAAGATGGTGGACGCCCCCGACGCCATCGAGCTGGATGAGATCAAAGGCGAGATCGAGTTCCGGGACGTCTGGTTCAGCTATGTGCCCGGCGAGTGGGTGCTGAAGGGGGTCTCCTTCCACGTCCAGCCCCGCCAGACGGTGGCCTTTGTGGGCTCCACCGGCTCGGGCAAGACCACCATCCTCTCGCTGATCTGCCGCAATTACGAGTTCCAGCGGGGGCAGATCCTGATCGACGGGGTGGACATCCGCAAGATCAAGATCTCCTGCATCCGCCGCCACTTTGGGCAGATGCTGCAGGATGTGTTCCTGTTTTCGGGCACCATCCGCAGCAACATCGTCCTGCGGCGGGAAGGGGACACCGACGAGCGGATCATGGAGGTGTGCCGCTACGTGAACGCGGACCGCTTTATCAACAAGCTGGACCACGGCCTGGACGAGCCGGTGCGGGAGCGCGGCAACAACTTCTCTGCCGGCCAGCGGCAGCTGATCTCCTTTGCCCGCACCATCCTGCATGAGCCCTCGGTGATGATCCTGGACGAGGCCACCGCCAACATCGACACCGAGACCGAGCTGCTGATCCAGGACTCGCTGGAAAAGATGCGCTCGGTGGGCACCATGCTGATCGTAGCCCACCGGCTGTCCACCATCCAGCACGCCGACAACATCATCGTGCTGTCCCACGGGCGGATCATCGAGCAGGGCACCCACCAGCAGCTACTGGAAAAACGGGGCCGCTACTACCAGCTTTACACCCTGCAGTACCACCGGGAACAGATGAAAAAATCCAGCTGACACGACCGCCCCGCACCGGAGGAAAGCTCCCGGCGCGGGGCGGTTTTACTTGTGCTTTTTTGTTTTATGAAAATTTCTATCGACTTTTAGCGGCTTCACTCCAGCGCAAAGAGGGTCTTTTCGTAATCTTTGACATAATACCGGATGTTCTTGCGCCCTTTGGAGAGGATGGTGTGGCCTTCGGCCTCCAGCTTTGCCTTCTGGGCCTCGACGCCGCCGGGGTACTTGGGGTTCAGCTCGCCGCCGGCCTTCAGGGTCCGCCAGTAGGGGGTCTCGTCTCCGGTGCGCTGGGCGCTGGCCCATGCGGCGATGGATACAAAAATGCCCGCCGTGATGGGGTCGGTGAAGTCGGCCCCGCCGGTCCGCGCCAGATAGGCCCGGATCTCGCCCAGAGTGATCACCTGGCCCCGGGGGATCGTTTTCATCAGATGGTCGTAGGCCAGGGGCGGGGCAAGGTACATTTTGTCGCCGCCGTATTTTTGGATGGACGCCGGGTCGGTGATCCGCTGGATCCGGGGCATCCCGTTGTCTTTGTGCAGCATGGCGTTGAAATCTTTCACTTCTTCGTGCGCCATTTTCGTCACCTCCTGCTCTTAGGATAGCGGATGGAGCGGCAGAATGCAATGAGACGGTTTGAAAAAATTCACAGGTAGCGGCGCACCTTTCCCGCATAAGGGGCAGCCCCGCCGGGCTCGGGACGCCGCAGCGGGGCTGCCTGTGATTCAATCCAAAACGTTCCGGAGCCAGCCGTCCAAAAAGGCGAGCTGCTCCGCGGTGTGGAACCAGTGCTCGCCGCCCGCCATCACGGTGAGGCGGGCGGGGTGGCTGCGGACAAAGGCGTCCACCGTCTGCCGGGCGGTGAGGCCGTCCTGGTCCCCATAGAGGATCTCGGTGGGGACGTCCCACTGGAGAGGGCGCTCCCGGACATAGCATAGATACCGCCAGGAAAGGGGATCGCCCCATTCGGTGGGGATCTCGCCCTTTGCCTGCAGTTCGGCCTCCGATACGCCGGTCCAGCGCATCCGGTCCAGGATCAGCTGCTCCATATCCAGCACCGGCGAGATGAAGTAAGCCCTGGCAGGGGCGCACGCCCGGAAGGCGTCCATGGCAAAATAGCAACCGATGCTGTTGGCAAGGACCGACACCCGCCGGTACTGCCGGCGAGCTTCGCAGTAGGCGTCCAGCAGCTGGCCGCCCACCTGCCAGGGGAGGCTGCCCTGGTAGCCGACCCCGATCACGTCATAGCCGGGGCACAGAGGCCGGAAACGCTCGGCCTCCCGTGGGGTGCCGCCCTGGCCGTGGATGTATAAGATCACCTGGTCCATGGCGCACCTCCGGCCCCCAGGGCGTCGATCTGCTCCTGCACCTCGGTGAAAAAGCGGGACAAATGGAACCCGTCCGCCACGGCGTGGTGGATGTTCATGGTCAGAGGCATCATCCGCTTTTCGCCTTCCGCTTCCATCCGGCCCCAGGTGACCACCGGCGCCAGGAAGGTCCCTTCGTCAAAAACGTGCAGGTCAAAATGACGGTACCGCACCCAGGGCAGGCAGGACACGTCGAAAAAGTTGGGCGGCTGGTCGGGGACGACGGCGCGGAGGTCCCGGCAGCGCTCCCGGTCGCGCATAAAGCGCGCGTGAAAGGCAAACAGGTCCTCCTCGTAAGGGGTGACCATTTTGGTAAAAGCCTGGTCCTCCGGATGGAAATGCGCGTAGCTGGGCCAGACCTGCTCCCACCGGATGAGGTTGCCGTCTGCGTCCCAGCCGTATTTGAACTCGTCGTGGCGGTTGATGACGCTGGACACGGTCCAGATCATGGCCGGATAAAATTTCAGGCCGTTCCTTTTGGCAAAGGCGGCCAGCGGCGCGGCGTCGATGTCCACCGTCAGGCTCATGACCACACGCATCCGGTCGATGTAAAAGGCGAACAGCTCGCCCCGGGCCCAGGTGTTCCGGTCGATTTTTTGATAATCCATCTCAATGACTCCTTTTCCTTTTGATGCTTTTGCGTCAAACGGCAAGGCCATTGAGAGATAGAAGTCTGCTCCATACAAGTCTATCTTCTCAGGCCTTGCATGGAGCCGCGGCAATGCAGAGCTTCATGGTTCCACCTCCCTTCGCTGCATGATACCATCTCATTATAGCATAGAATGCCTGAAATAAAAATAAAATCCTGCCGGATTTTGTGAATTTATTCCAAAACAGGTTTACTTGTACCCAACACGCTGGTACAATAAAGGCAGAAAATCTCTTTTTAAGAGAAATTCAAGGGAAGGTGAAAAGCCATGTTTGAGACGATGCAAAAGATCGCCATCGCCCTGATGGTGGGGGCGGCGGCCGTGGGGGCCGTCCGGGACTGGAGCCGGGACGTCCCTTCGGTGACCGCCGATTATTACACCCAGACCCGGACGGGCGGCGAGATCGAAGCCAGGTACACCGCGATGGGGGAGTACGACGTTACATATGCGGAGTATCCCGCCCGGGATGTGCTCATCAAGCGGTATGAGATCTGGTATCCCTCCGACCTCGCCCAGGAGGACCGGGAGTGGCCTGTGGTGGTGATGGCCAACGGCACCGGCGTCCCCGCCACCCGCTATGCGCCGGTGTTCCGGCATCTGGCGTCCTGGGGCTTTGTGGTGATCGGCAACGAGATGCAGAACTCCTGGAGCGGCGAGGCCTCGGCCGGCGCGCTGGACCTGCTGGCGGAGTTGAACGAGGACCCATCCAGCCCCTTTTTCCAGAAACTGGACCTGGACAACGTGGGCTCGGCGGGGCACTCCCAAGGGGCCATCGGGGCCATCAACGCGGTGACCGGCCAGCCGAACGGGGACAGCTACAAAGCCCTGTATCTGGCCAGCACCCCGTCCAGCCTCTATTCCTCCACTTTGGACTGGGCCTATGACCCCGCCCTGATCGACATCCCCTGTTTCATGGCGGCGGGCACCGGCCTGCTGGACGCCGGGGAAGCCGGCAGCCCCGAGGTGGCCCAGGACGCGCAGGAGGTCTCCATCTCGCCCCTGTGGTCCCAGGAGGAAAACTACAGCCTGATCCCCGCAGAGGTGCCCAAACTGCGGGCCCGGCGCACCGGCGCCGATCACGCCGAGATGCTGCCCTGGCCGGACGGCTACATGACCGCCTGGTTCATGTACTGGCTGCAGGGGGACCAGACGGCGGGCCGGGCCTTCTTCGGGCCGGAGGCCGAGATCCTGCACAATCCCCTCTGGCAGGACATCGAAACGAACTTGTGACAAGCAGCGCCCGGGCGCCCTTTTGCGGCCCCGGGCGCGTTTTGGTCAAAATTGCGGATTGACATTTCCCCCGCAGATTGGTAGACTAAATAAGTATCCATGCGGGAGTGGCGGAATGGCAGACGCGCTGGTTTTAGGCACCAGTTCCGAAAGAGTGAGAGTTCGACCCTCTTCTCCCGCACCAAACGAAAGCTCCCGGACGCCAAAACGTCCGGGAGCTTTTTGCTGTGTGTTTTGTACGGACGGCAGAGGGCCTTTACGCGTTGAACACGTACCGGTCCAGCCGGCGGAAGGCTTCCTGCACCCGGGCAAAGGGCAGGGCCAGGTTCATCCGCACCGCGCAGGGGCCGTGGAACATCCGGCCGTCCTGGACGGCGACGCCCACCGCCCAGGCGGCCTTTTCCACGTCGTCGATGGTCTTGCCGTGGGCCGCGCACCACTGGGTGCAGTCCACAAACAGCATATAGGTGCCTTCGGGCCGGGCCGCCTCAACCCCTTCAAAGTGCTCCCGGATGTAATCGCAGGCATAGTTGATGTTGCCCGAGAGCACCTGGCACAGCTCGTCCACCCAGACCTGCCCTTCGGGCCGGTAGGCGCCGGTCAGGGCGTGCATGGACAGGACGTTCATGTTGTTGTAATGGCATTTGGACGCCCGGGCGCGGCACAAGTCCCGCAGGCAGGCGTCGTAGATGATGTGGTAGCTGCCCACCAGCCCCGCCAGATTGAAGGTCTTGCTGGGGGCGTAGAGGGCGATGGTCCGGCTGCGGGCGTCGGGGCTGACGCTCTGGGTGGGGGTGTGCTTGTGGCCGTTCAGCAGGATGTCGGACCAGATCTCGTCCGAGATGACCACGCAGCGGTTGGCCTGGTACACCGCCATGGCCTGTTCCAGCTCCTCCTGGGTCCAGACGCGGCCGCAGGGGTTGTGGGGGCTGCACAGGATGGCCACATGGATGTGGTACTGCTTCAGTTTGCGGTCCATGTCGGCGTAGTCCATCCGCCACACGCCCTGCTCGTCCCGGACCAGGGGCGAGTGGACGATCCGGAAGCCGTTGTCCTGCAGGGACCTGGTAAAGCCGATGTAGGTGGGGCTGTGGACCAGCACCGGGTCGCCGGGGCCTGCCAGGCTGGTCAGGGCCGAGACGACCCCGCCCAGGACGCCGTTTTCGTACCCGATGCAGTCCCGGGTCAGCAGGGCGGGATCGCAGCCGTTGCGCTGCACCTGCCACTGGATGATGGCGTCGTAGTAGGCGTCGGTGGTCTCAAAATAGCCGTAGGCGGGGTGGCTGGCACGCTCCATCAGCGCCTGGGGGA
>OESB01000194.1_pt1 | contig 16574 bp, 14 predicted proteins | sample 1540131 | NCBI WGS metagenome assembly OESB01 (sample SAMEA3891888, study PRJEB23780) | metagenome | biome: terrestrial biome; feature: animal house; material: Caecal content | place: Italy | collected 2015-05-05 | reverse complement strand
GCAGCTGGGTGGGGAACTCGGTGCCGTCGCAGTCGCGGATGGCGTCGGCCCCCCACTTCTCCAGGATCTGCAGGGTTTCGGGCACCACATCCAGATCGGTGGGGATGGTGACGCGCCCTTTTTTGTGGGTATCCTTCATACATTTGCTCCTTGCAATCATTTATCTCTGTATGGCTCGTTGTAGATCGCCAGCACCACCAGCAGCAGGAACACCCCCACCACCATGATGCCAAGGCCGGCCAGTTCGCCCGTCATCTGCCAGCCGCCCACCACCAGCGCCATGGCCACGACAAACAGCACGGCCATCAGGACGATGCGCAGGGCGGGGTGATTTTTCCAGAATTGCATAGCTCTTGCCTCCTTTTAGCCCTTGAGGCCGCCGACCGTCATGCCCTGGGTCAGCTGCTTCTGCACACAGATGTAGAGGATCAGGGTGGGCAGCATGACCAGCACCAGGCCGGCGTACATGGTGCCGTACTGGGCGGCGCTCTGCTGGGCCTGCATCAGGTTGAGCAGGCCCACCGGCAGGGTGCGGGGGGCGCTGGTGGAACTCATCAGGGTCATCGAGATGATGTATTCGTTCCAGAACGAGAGGAAGTTGAACAGGATGATGGTGATGATGGAGGGCTTTGCCATGGGGAAGATGATCCGCACCATGGCCGCAAAGTAGCTGGCGCCGTCGATGTAGGCCGCCTCCTCAAAATCGTGGGGCAGGGTGGCAAAATAGCCCGACAGCAGGTAGATGGTGAACGGCAGGGCCGTGGCGGCGTACACCACCGCCAGCACCACCAGGTTGTTCAGCAAAAAGCCGCTGCCCGTCAGGTTCTTCAGCCAGGTGTCGCCGTCCCGCAGCATCAGGAAGATGGGCACGACGATGTAGTTGACGTTGATGAACAGCCCCGCCATGAACAGGGTGTTCAGCAGCTTGCTGCCCCGGAACTTGAAGCGGGACAGGCAGTAGGCCGCCGGCAGCGCGATGACCAGCAGCAGCGCCAGGGCCAGGGCCGTGACCGCCACCGAGTTGAGCATGTACTGGCCCATCTTGGCGCCGTTCCAGGCGTCCACAAAGTTCTGCCAGTAAAAGCCGGCGGGCAGGGCCCAGGGGTTGCCGTAAAACTCCGAGTTCTGCTTGACGGACGCCATGAACACCCATGCCACCGGCACGATGATGGTGACGGCCAGCAGGACCAGGACCAGGTAGATGAAAAACTTATACAGCTTTTCCGCCGAGCGGGAGGACGTTTGTTCCTGTGTTTTCTGCATACAGCGTTCCCTCCTTTAAAATTCCAGCGGCTCGCGGCTGGTGGCCTTGTTGATGCAGGCGGACAGCGCGAAGGAGAACACGAAGATCGCCACGCCGATGGCCATGCTGTAGCCGTACAGGCCGGCGTTCTTCTGGCTGTACATGTAGCTCAGGGCCACCTCCGACGCATGGTTGGGGCCGCCGCTGGTCATGGCCGTCACGAACAGGAAGGCCATGTTGATGGTGGAAATGATGAAAAAGGTCAGGGTGGTGCGGATGTTGGTCCAGATCAGGGGGATGGTGATCCGGAAGAACTGGGTCAGGCGGCTCGCGCCGTCCAGGTTGGCGCTCTCGTACAGGCTGGCCGGCACCGAGGACATGGAGGCCATGTACATGACCATGTAGTAGCCCACCGCCTGCCAGACCATGGCGATGATGATGGAGGGGATGACCAGTTTTTCACCCTTCCAGAGGATGGGGTTGGTCATGTCGCGGAACAGGCCGATGATGCTGTTCAGCATACCGTTTTCGGGCTTGTAAATGGCCGAGAAGATGCCCGAGATGACGACCACCGACAGGATGTTGGGGATGTAGAACACCACCCGGAAAAAGTTCTGGCCCTTGATCTTTTCCCGCGTCAGGATGGCGGCAAAGACCAGCGCAAAGGCAAAGGTGATGAGGGTGACCACCACCACCAGCAGGATCATGTTCTGCATCGAGCGGATGAACTGGGTGTCACGGATCAGCTGCTGGAAGTTTTTCAGCCCCACAAAGGTCTCCTCGGGCGAGTAGGCCCCCCGCTCGTACAGCGACATGCGGAAGACGTTCAGGGTGGGCAGGATCATAAAGAGGAAGAACAGGATGGTCGCAGGCGCGACGCACAGCACCAGAAAACGGCTGCGGCCCTTATTTTTCTTCATAGGTGGAACCGCTCCTTTCAATCAAAAAAGCGGAGGCGGCTTGGACCGCCCCCGCTGGGCAGGGCTTGGACGAAAAGATCACTCGATGAGGTTGGTGCGCATCTGGTCGCTGGCGGCCTTGACGCCGTCGATCCACTCCTGCTCGGTGATGCTGCCCGAGACCAGGGAGTTGACCGGATCGAAGAAGGCGGTGCGGACCTCGACGCCGGGGATCGCGGTAAAGGCTGCGAAGTTGCCCATGGCCGCCTTGGCGCCGTTGTCGTAGATGGAGTAGAACAGCTTGTTGTCCCCCTCCAGGCTGTCGGCGATGCCCAGCACCGGCTGGATGGCGCCGGCGGCGGCAAACAGCTCGCAGGCCACGTCGCTGTACAGGAAGGCGATGAACTGCTTGGCGGCGTCGATGTGCTCGGCGCCGGAGGGGATCCATGCCTGCTCGAACCAGGTGTAGCTGTAGCGGTCGCCGCCTGCCTCCAGGGCGGGCAGGGCGGTCATGCCCCACGCAAAGCCCTCGGCGCGGGGCGCTTCGGCCATCTCGCCCACGATCCAGGTGCCGTTGGGCATGAACAGGGCCTTGTTGTCCAGCACCAGCTGCTGGTTCTGGGTGAAGTCCTGGTCGTTGGCCTGGGCCGGGGTGATGGGGTTGGTGTAGGTCGCCAGCTTGGCCACGATGTCAAAGCAGTTCTGGGCCTCGGGGGTGTCCCAGATGCCCTCCTCGTAGTGGGTGGCCTTGTCGAAGAACTCGGGGCCGCCGCAGACGTACATCAGGGCATAGAAGAAGGCGTCAAAGTAGCCGGTGGTGGGATACGTAAACAGGTAGGTGCCGGCGGCGGCAGCAGCGTCGCCCAGGGCCCACATCTCGTCCCAGGTCTGGGGCACCTCCCAGCCGTTCTCCTCCAGGAAGCCGGTGTTGTAGAACAGGCCGCAGGGGCTGTAGAACATGGGGGCCAGGTAGGTCTTGCCGTCGCCGTAGGGGTTGGTCAGCGAAGTCTCGGTAAAGCCGCCGGCGATCTTGTCGCCCACCACGGCGTCCTCGCCGGGCACGGTCATGCTCAGCACGTCGGTGATGTCGGCGATCAGGTTGCCCTTGATGAACTGCTCGGTCAGGGCAGCCTCGCGGCCGGTGGCCAGATGGACGACGTCGGGGTAATCGCCGCCCTGCATCGAGGGGCCGATGACGTCCTCCAGGTTCTTGTCGGTGGTCAGCTCAACGGCGATGCCGGTCTGCTCGGTGAAGGCGTCGGCCACCTGCTGCCACATCTCGGAGCCGTAGGCGGTCTCGATGGCCGCCACCTTGATGGTCTGGGCCGGGGCTGCCGACGAAGCTGCCGAGGATGCACCGCTGCCTGCGGTGGAAGCGGCGGTGGAGCTGGAAGAGCTGCCGCCGCAGGCCGCCAGGCCCATGGCCGCTGCGCCTGCACCGACGATCTTGATAAAGTTGCGACGAGAAATGCGTTTCATAGTTCTATCCTCCAACAACGTGTAGGGTGCATCCGGGCCGGCCCGGCGGACGCCCCCGGCCCGCCGGCTGCGGGGCAGCCGGAGCGCTCCGGGCAGAGGGCAGACAGCGCGGGGGCCCGATGCGTCCCAGGTTCTTGTCCGCAGGCGCGGCCCGCAAAACATACCAGCAACGCCGGACTGTCCGCTGAAAAAAGCCGGGGATGCAGGCGTGTGTGTGGCCGCCGCCCCCGCGGCTGCGGGGCACGGCGCTGCAAAGGCGGCGTCTTTCAGCGAACAGGACAGCGTTCAGAGACTTTGGGAGATGCGCCCTTTCGGGGCGGTGCGGCCGCACAGGCGCCGCACCCTTCTCTGCACCCAATATAGTGGATTTTGCCGCCCGCCACAAGCGCTTTCTTGCCTCGTTTTTTAGACATCTTGCTTTGCCTCTATTTTCCACCGTCAAAGTGCCGGTCATTTCCCTACAGCTTTGTACATATTGCTCACGATTGCGAATTCTTACAAAAAAGTAACAATTTTGGAAAATCTTCCTGAGAAATCTGCCCGAAAAACGCCCTTGCAAAATGCCGCAGGATTCTCTATAATAAGACCAGATTTTGCCGCGGCTCCAGAGGCCGCCCATGATCTTTTGCTTTTTGTTTTAGAAATATTGCGCGTCAGTTGTATACTTTGAAAGGAGACGCTTTCGTGAGCACCGCTCGCTTCGACATCAGCCACGCCCCCGCCCCGCGGGAGAGCTTCCGGCTTTTATATATCAGCAAAAGCCGCTTTGGCGGCGACTGGAACAGCACCGCCCACACCCACGCCTGCACCGAGCTGTTCTACTGCCTCAGCGGGGAGGGGCAGTTTTTCATCCAGGGGCAGCTGTACCCCGTCCAGCCCGACGACCTGGTCATCGTCAACCCCCAGGTGGAGCACACCGAGCTCAGCCTGAACGCCGCCCCCCTGGAATACGTGGTGCTGGGCATCTCGGGCATCGAGGTGCTGTTCGGCAACAGCGACGAGCCCTACGCCATCCTCAACTGCCGCGAGCAGCGGGAGCGCCTGTTCAGCCTGCTGCACATGCTGCTGGCCGAGGCCGACCACAGCCTGGACGGCTACGAGACGGTCTGCCAGGACCTGCTGGAGGTGCTGCTGATCTGGCTGGTGCGCTCCAGCACCCTCTCCCTCCAGCTGCAAAAGACCACCGTCCGGGCCGAGAACCGGGAGTGCGCCGAGATCAAGCGCTACATCGACACCAACTACCGGGAGAGCATCACCCTGGACAAGCTGGCCGGCATGGCCCACCTGAACAAATATTACCTGTCCCACGCCTTCCAGAAAGAATACGGCATCTCCCCCATCACCTACCTGAGCCGCCGCCGCATCGAGGAGAGCAAATACCTGCTGGGCAACACCAGCCACACCCTGGCCCAGGTCAGCGAGCTGCTGGGGTTTTCGTCCCCGAGCTATTTTTCCCAGTGCTTCCGCAAGGCGGAAGGCATCAGCCCCAACGAATACCGTCGCCAGGTGCGGGAGGGCAAGCGCCCCGCCCCGCCCAAACGGCGCTGAGCCCACCACGATCTGAATCAAGGGAGGAATCGCATCATGAAACCAGTCACCCAGGAACTGCTCCGCCAGGCCGCCGGCGCCTTCGACTTTGGCCTGCCCACCGGCGAGGCCGAGCGCTACGGCGCAGGCCACATCAACGATACCTTTGCGGTCTGGGCTGCGGACCACAGCCGGCGCTGGATCCTGCAGCGGATCAACACCGACACCTTCACCGACCCCGCCGGCCTGATGGAGAACGTGACCGGCGTCACCAGCTACCTGCGCCGGGAGATCCTGGCCCGCGGCGGCGACCCCGACCGGGAGACCCTGAACGTCGTCCCCACCCGGGAGGGCAAGCCCTACTACACCGACTGCGAGGGCGGCGCCTGGCGGGCCTACCTCTTTGTGGAGGGGACGGTCTGCCTGCAGAAGGTGGAAAACGAGCGGGACTTCTACACCGCCGCCGAGACCTTCGGCAACTTCCAGAACCAGCTGGCCGGCTACCCCGCCGCCACCCTGCACGAGACCATCGCCCGCTTCCACGACACCCCCAACCGCTACGCCAACTTTGAAAAGGCCCTGGCCGCCGACGTGATGGGCCGCGCCCGGGAGGTCGGCCCCGAGATCGCCTTTATCCGCGCCCGGGAGGCCGACTGCCATGTCCTGATGGACCAGCTGGCCGCCGGGGTGCTGCCCCTGCGGGTCACCCACAACGACACCAAGCTGAACAACGTCCTGATCGACCAGGCCACCGGCAAGGGCATCTGCGTCATCGACCTGGACACCGTCATGCCGGGGCTGTCCGCCTACGACTTCGGCGACTCCATCCGCTTTGGCGCCAACGACTGCGCGGAGGACGAGCCCGACCAGAGCAAGGTCCACTTCAGCCTCCACCTGTACGAGGTGTTTGCCCGGGGATACCTGGCGGCGGCCGGCAGCGCCATGACCGAGGCCGAGCGCCGCAGCCTGCCCTGGGGGGCCAAGCTGATGACCCTGGAGTGCGGCATCCGCTTTTTGACCGACTACCTGGAGGGCGACCACTACTTCAAGATCAGCCGCCCGGCCCAGAACCTGGACCGCGCCCGCACCCAGTTCACCCTGGTGGAGGGGATGGAGCGGGCGTTCGACGCCATGACGCAGCTGGCGCTGGAACTGTAAAAAACCGATACGCAAAAAGCTCCCCCGCGGCGGGCCGCAAAGCCAGCCGCAGGGGAGCGTTTTTATGTCTTATTGGTCAGAAAACCGCCGGAAAACTCAGGCGTTCTTCTTCATGGCCTCTTCCACCGAGACGGCCACCGCAACGGTAGCGCCGACCATGGGATTGTTGCCCATGCCCAGGAAGCCCATCATCTCAACGTGCGCGGGCACCGAGCTGGAGCCTGCGAACTGGGCGTCCGAGTGCATACGGCCCATGGTGTCGGTCATGCCGTAGGAGGCAGGGCCGGCGGCCATGTTGTCGGGGTGCAGGGTGCGGCCGGTGCCGCCGCCCGAAGCCACCGAGAAGTACTTCTTGCCCTGCTCGACGCACTCCTTCTTGTAGGTGCCGGCCACAGGATGCTGGAAGCGGGTGGGGTTGGTGGAGTTGCCGGTGATGGACACGTCCACCTTCTCGTGGTGCATGATGGCCACGCCCTCGCGGACGTCGTCGGCGCCGTAGCAGCGGACAGCGGCGCGCTCACCCTTGGAGTAGGGGATCTCGCGGACGATGTGCAGCTCGCCGGTGGCGTAGTCGAACTGGGTCTGGACGTAGGTGAAGCCGTTGATGCGGGAGATGATCTGGGCGGCGTCCTTGCCCAGGCCGTTCAGGATGACGCGCAGGGGCTTGGTGCGGGCCTTGTTGGCGTTCTTGACGATGCCGATGGCGCCCTCGGCGGCGGCGAAGGACTCGTGGCCGGCCAGGAAGGCGAAGCACTCGGTCTCGTCCCGCAGCAGCATGGCGGCCAGGTTGCCGTGGCCCAGGCCGACCTTGCGGTCGTCGGCGACCGAGCCGGGGATGCAGAAGGACTGCAGGCCGATGCCGATGGCCTCGGCGGCCTCGGGGGCGGTGGTGCAGCCCTTCTTGATGGCGATGGCGGCGCCCACGACGTAGGCCCAGCCGGCGTTCTCAAAGGCGATGGGCTGGATCTCCTTCACGGTCTTGTAGGGGTCGATGCCGGCCGCATCACAAATCGACTTAGCCTCTTCGATGGACTCGATGCCGTACTCGTGCAGGACGGAATTGATGCGGTCAATCCGGCGCTCATAACTTTCAAACAGTGCCATTTTTCTCGTCCCTCCCTATTATTCCTCTCTGGGGTCAATGTACTTGGCGGCATCAGCGTACTGACCGTAAGTACCCATGGCCTTTTCGACAGCCTCGGCGGCGGGGACGCCCTTCTTCAGCGCGTCGGTGACCTTGCCCAGATTCAGGAACTGGTAGCCGATGATCTCGTTGTTGTCGTTCAGGGCCAGCTTGGTGACATAGCCCTCGGCCATCTCCAGATAGCGGGCGCCCTTGGCCTTGGTGCCGAACATGGTGCCCACCTGGCTGCGCATACCCTTGCCCAGGTCCTCCAGGCTGGCGCCGATGGGCAGGCCGCCCTCCGAGAAGGCGGTCTGGCTGCGGCCGTAGACGATCTGCAGGAACAGCTCGCGCATGGCCACGTTGATGGCGTCGCAGACCAGGTCGGTGTTCAGGGCCTCCAGGATGGTCTTGCCGGGCAGGATCTCGGAAGCCATGGCGGCGGAGTGGGTCATGCCAGAGCAGCCCAGGGTCTCGACCAGGGCCTCTTCGATGACGCCGTCCTTGATGTTGAGGGTGAGCTTGCAGGCGCCCTGCTCGGGTGCGCACCAGCCCACGCCGTGGGTGAGACCGGAAATGTCCTTGATCTCCTTGGCCTGGACCCATTTACCCTCTTCGGGGATGGGGGCGGGGCCGTGGTATGCGCCCTTGGTGACAGGACACATGTGCTCTACTTCGGCAGAATAGATCATACGAAACGTCCTCCTTATTGTTTACACTGAAGCACCCCCGGGCCCTTCTGAAAAGAAAAAGCTGAAAACTTTACAAGCACAAGGGGCAGCTTGCAGAAGTCATCAGCTTAAAAAAGCGGTTAAGGCTTATGCCAGGGGAGAACTTCATTCCCATCATAGTATAGCACAAAAGTTTACGGGGCGCAACAGTTTTTGTTGTATCCAACATCTTGCTTTCCGGCGTCTCTTTCTGGTATAATAGCACTTGGATACAAGCGGCATATCTCCCGCTGTGCCGCGCAAAAAACACGGAAAACAGAAAAGGAAGGTGCCCGCCATGACACACAAACGCTCGCAGCTGCATCGCATGGAAGAACGTCTGAAACACATCCTGCGGGATCAGGTGGCCGAATTTGCCAGCCTTTTGGAGGTCATCATCTCGGTGCTGGTGCTCACCGGCCTGGTCATCAGCTCGGTGCCGGTGGCAAGGGAGATGCTGTCTTTGTGGCAGAGCGGCAGCACAGACGCTTTTCAGACCTTTCTGGGCCACGCCTTCAACCTGGTCATCGGCATCGAGTTTATCAAGATGCTGGCCAAGCACAGCCCCGGCAGCGCGCTGGAGGTGCTGCTGTACGCCATCGCCCGCAACATGATCCTGGGCCACGGCACCGCCGCCGAAAACCTGCTGGGGGTGGCGGCCATCGGGCTGATCTTCGTCATACGCAAGTTTTTGTTCGTGCCTTCCTTTGGGGCCACCCTGCCGGACGGCGAGCCCGCCCAGGACCTGGCCCATCTGTTCCATCGGATGCGTCCAGGCGCGCCGGAAAAGACCCCGGAGGAAAGCGCTCCATGACCCTCGCCCCCGCCCCTCACCCGGGGCGGGGTTTTTGTTGGAATGTCCAAAATTTGATGCAATGTTTGTACAAATTCATCATAGACAAAACATGAACGTTTTGTTAATATAATTACAGCAAGATTGTTACTCCAGCGAGGCATTACTTGTGACCCTGTACTTCAAACCCCCTGTGTCAAACAGCGGCGCTTTTGGTATGGGGTTCCAGGGTTGATAGCTTCTGCGGGAGTTTTTTTATTGTGATTTACGCCCTGCCGCTGATTCTGCGGGCGGCCGGGCGCCTGAAGATAGAGGCCCGCCCCTCACGTGTGTGTGAAGCCCCGGGGGCGGGGTACGCAAGAACCGGGGAATGGAAGAACGGAGAGCGCAATGCAGATTGTCAAGAAGATCAACAATAATGTGGCGCTGGCCCGGGACGGCAGGGGCAATGAGCTGGTTGTGTTCGGCAAGGGGGTGGGCTTCCCCGCCATGCCCTACGAGCTGGACGATCTGGACCGCATCCAGCGCACGTTCTACAACGTCAGCAAGCGGTACATCGACCTGCTGCCCGACCTGCCCGAAGCGCTGATGCTGGCGGCCGACGACATTGCGGAGGAGGCCCGGGACGAGCTGGACTGCGAGCTGAACCCCAACCTCCCCTTTATCCTGGCGGACCATCTGAACTTTGCCATCCAGCGCACCCGGCAGGGCGTGGCCCTGCAGAACCCGCTGTCCTACGACGTCAAACACCTCTACCCCAAAGAATACCAGATCGCGGCCCGCGGGATGCGGGAGCTGTGCAGCAAAATGGGGGTCCAGCTGCCCGAAAGCGAGACGGTCAGCGTGGCGCTGCACCTCATCAACGCCGAGGGCAAAGCCGGCGATATGCACGACACCCTGGCCAACGTCCAGCTGATCGCCCAGCTGTCCGAGATGGTGGAGGATTATTTCCACATCCAGATCGACCGCGACAGCTTCAACTATTCCCGCCTGGCCATGCACATGCGGTATCTGGTGCAGCGGATGAGCGAGGGCCGCCCCATGCAGGAGGACCCCGCCACCCGGGAGCTGTTCCGCACGGTCAAAATGGAGTACCCCCAGGACTACGACTGCACCCGCCGCATTGCCGACTGGCTGGCCAAAAACCGGGGCTGGCACTGCAGCAGCGAGGAGCAGCTGTATCTGGTCATGCACATCCACCGGGTCCGTGTTTCGGCCCAGGGCAGCCAGGACGAGGACTGACCTGCAGCCCCGGCGGCCCCTGCCCTTTTTCTGTGTCCCTTTTGGTATCGGTACGCCCTGATGCGCACAGGGCGTCGGATATAAATGCCTGCTTTTGCAAAAGGAGGAATGTACCATGGCGCAAACGCCTGATCCGGACGGGCTGATGCAGCAGTTTTACCCCCTGCTGGGGGGCAGATCCAACGTGGTAAAGGAATCCCGGCAGAGCAGCTGCCTCATTTTTTCCATCAAGGACCAGAGCCTTGCGGACACCGCGGCCCTGGCTGCCCTGCCCACCGTGGCGGCGTGCAGCCTGCGCGGCGGCAGGGTCCGGGTGGAGCTTGAGGCCCAAACCTACGAAAAAGCAATAAAGGAGAACACGCTTATGGCAAGCAAATACGACGGTCTTGCGCGGATCATCATCCAGAACGTGGGCGGCAAGTCCAACATCATCTCCCTGACCCACTGCATCACCCGCCTTCGCTTCAAGCTGAAGGACGAGAGCAAAGCCCAAACCGACGTCCTCAAGGACACCGACGGCATCGTCACCGTCATCCAGTCGGGCGGGCAGTACATGGTGGTCATCGGCAACCATGTGCCCCAGGTCTATGACGCGGTGTGCGCCGTGGGCCACATCACCCCGGGCGGCGCCGTCAACGAGGACGGCTCGGCCATCGAGGGCGGCGGGGACGCCCCCAAGACCAAGGAAAAGTTCAACCCCATCAACGCCTTCGTCAGCATCGTGACCAGCGTCTTTACCCCCTGGCTGGGCGTGCTGGCCGCCTGCGGCATCGTCAAGGGCCTGGTGGCCCTGTTCGTCGCCCTCGGCGTGATGGACGGCGCGGGTTCCACCTACAACATCCTGTATTCTCTGGGCGACTGCTTCTTCTACTTCATGCCCATCCTGCTGGCCTACACCGCCTCCAAGAAGTTCGGCCTGCCCGAGTTTGAAGGCATGATCATCGGCGCGGCCATGATCTACCCCTACCTGCTGGGCAGCTCGACCAACGTGCATGACAGCCTGTTCATGATCCCCGTCACCATGCCTTCTTCGGGCGACTACACCTCCAGCGTCATCCCTATCATCTGCGCCGTCGCTTTTGCGGCCTGGTTTGAAAAGCTGTACTCCAAGTATATCCCCGACACCATTAAACTGTTTGCGATCCCCCTCATCACCTGCACCGTCACCTTCTGCCTGACCCTGTGGGTCATCGGACCCATCGCCTCCCTGCTGGCCCAGGGTCTGAGCGTCCTGTTCACCTTCCTGAGCAACACCAGCAGCATCCTGATGGGCGCTGTGGTGGGCGCGTTCTGGCAGGTCCTGGTCATGTTCGGCCTGCACTGGGCCGTTGCCACCCTGGCCATTACGGACGCCGCCACCGCTGGCAGCACCACCCTGCTGATCGGTATGCTGGGCACCACCTTTGCCCAGACCGGCGCTGTGGCCGCCATCTGGATCAAGACCAAGAACAAGAAGCTGAAGAGCCTGTGCGCCCCTGCCTTTGTTTCGGCCATCGCCGGCGTCACCGAGCCCGCCATCTACGGCATTACCCTGCCCAAGAAGATGCCCTTCATCATCACCTGTGTGGTCTCCTGCATCACCGGCGGCATCATGGGCGCGTTCCATACCGCTCAGTTCTCCATCGGCGCCATGGGCGTGTTCAGCTGGCCCACCTTTGTTGACCCCGTCAGCAACGACGCTTCCGGCATGGTGATCGCCATCGTTGTTTCTCTGGTGGCCACCGTGGCAGGCTTTATCCTGACCTTCCTCACCTACAGCGACGAGCCCGCCAAGAAAAAGGCTTGACCCCTCTTTATCCCCATCATGAAAAGGAGCTTGTGACCATATGAGCGTTTTCCGTGACGATTTCCTGTGGGGCGGCGCCTGTGCCGCCAACCAGTTCGAGGGCGCCTGGGACGTGGACGGCAAGGGCGACAGCGTCGCCGACCACTGCACCAACGGCAGCAACACCAACCCCAAGCGCATCACCGTGGACTTTGAGCCCGGGGCCCTCTACCCCAGCCACGAGGCCATCGACTTCTACCACCACTACGAGGAGGACATCGCCCTGTTTGCCGAGATGGGGTTCAAGACCTTCCGCACCTCCATCAACTGGACCCGCATCTTCCCCACCGGGGAGGAGGCCGAGCCCAACGAAAAGGGCCTGGCCTTCTACGACCGCGTCTTTGACTGCTGCAAAAAGCACGGCATCGAGCCGCTGGTCACCATCAGCCACTACGAGCTGCCCTATGCCCTGGTCAAAAAATACAACGGCTGGGCCGGCCGCGAGCTGGTGGACCTGTACGTGAAGTACTGCAAGGTGCTGTTTGAGCGCTACAAGGACAAGGTGAAATACTGGCTGACCTTCAACGAGATCAACTGCGGCACCATGAATCTGGGCGCCATCCTGGAGCTGGGCACCTGCCAGGGCTACAACGGCCCCTGCGTGGACATCAAGATCAGCGACCAGGTGCGCTTCCAGGCGCTGCACCACCAGTTCGTGGCCAGCGCCAAGGCGGTGGCCTACGCCCACGAGCACTACCCCCAGTTCAAGCTGGGCAACATGATCTGCTTCATCACCAGCTATCCCCTCACCTGCGACCCCGCCGACATCCTGGCCAACCAGAGCCGGATGCAGCTGTCCAACTGGTTCTGCAGCGACGTGCAGGTCCGCGGCGAGTACCCCGCCTATATGTGCCGCTACTTTGCCGAGCACGGCGTCCAGCTGCAGATGGAGCCGGGCGACGAGGAGATCCTGCGCAAGGGCACGGTGGACTTCTACACCCTGAGCTACTACATGTCCAACTGCGTCACCACCCACGACGACGCCGAGGAGATCGGCGGCAACATGCTGGGCGGCATGAAGAACCCCTACCTGAAGGCTTCGGACTGGGGCTGGCAGATCGACCCCATGGGCCTGCGCTACACCCTGAAGGAGATCTACGACCGCTACCGCATCCCCATCATGGTGGTGGAAAACGGCCTGGGCGCCAAGGACGTCAAGGACGCCGACGGCAAGATCCACGACAGCTACCGCATCGACTACCTGCGCCAGCACATCGCCCAGATGGCCGAGGCCGTCAAGGACGGCGTGGACCTGATGGGCTACACCCCCTGGGGCTGCATCGACCTGGTATCCGCCAGCACCGGCGAGATGGCCAAGCGCTACGGCTTCATCTACGTCAACAAGTTCGACGACGGCACCGGCGATCTGTCCCGCGAGCGCAAGGACAGCTTCTACTGGTACCAGAAGGTCATCGCCACCAACGGCGAGGACCTGAGCTGATTTTCGCCATCCACATTTCATCATAATCATAAGAGGGGAACCGTATGCACCGGCCAGATTGGGGCGGGCGGTGCATACGGTTTTCTGTTTTGCCCCGCCGGGCCGGCTTCCCTTGCCACCCTGTGCGCGGCGTGGTACAATGGCAGCGAACGACACAGCGAAAGGAAGGCGGCCGCATATGAGCACAGACAACGCCGCGCCCGGCAAGATCCTGATCCGGGGCGCGCGGGTGCATAACCTGAAAAACGTGAACGTGGACATCCCCCTCAACCAGATCGTGGGCATCGCGGGGGTATCGGGGTCGGGCAAGTCCAGCCTGGCGCTGGGGGTGCTGTACGCCGAGGGGTCGCGGCGGTACCTGGACGCTTTGTCCACCTACACCCGGCGGCGGATGACCCAGGCCGCCCGGGCCGACGTGGACGAGGTGCTGTATGTGCCGGCGGCGCTGGCCCTGCACCAGCGGCCGGGGGCGGGCGGCATCCGCTCCACCTTCGGCACCGGCACCGAGCTTTTGAACAGCCTGCGGCTGATGTTTTCCCGCCTGGCAAGCCACCGGTGCCCGGGCGGGCACTATCTGCCGCCCACCATTGCGGTGGCCGCCGGGCAGGAGCTGGTCTGCCCCGTATGCGGGGCCCGCTTCTTCGCGCCCTCGGCCGAGGAGCTGGCCTTCAACAGCCAGGGGGCCTGCCAGCGGTGCGGGGGCACCGGCACGGTGCGCACGGTGGACCGCGCCACCCTGGTGCCCGACGAGACCCTGACCATCGACCAGGGCGCGGTGGCCCCCTGGAACAGCCTGATGTGGTCCCTGATGACCGACGTCTGCCGGGCCATGGGGGTGCGCACCGACGTGCCCTTCAAGGACCTGACCGACGCGGAAAAGCAGATCGTCTACGACGGGCCCATGGTCAAAAAGCATATCTTTTACCGGCCCAAAAACGGCGACGCCCTCAGCGCCGGGGAGCTGGACTTCACCTACTACAGCGCCACCAACACCGTCCTGAACGCCCTGCACAAGGTCAAGGACGAAAAAGGGATGAAGCGGGTGGAAAAGTTCCTGAAAGAAGAGCCCTGCCCCGACTGCGGCGGCACGCGGCTTTCGGCGGCGGCCCGCGCCCCCCGGCTGCGGGGCATCGGGCTGGACGAGGCCTGCCGGATGACACTGGGCGAGCTGCTGGACTGGGTGGGCGGCGTGCCCGCCTCCCTGCCCGCCGAGATGCGCCCCATGGCCCAAAGCATCTGCGAGTCCTTCCAGACGCCCGCCCGGCGCCTGATGGACCTGGGGCTGTCCTACCTCTCGCTGGACCGGGCGGCCTCCACCCTCTCCACCGGGGAGCGCCAGCGGATGCAGCTGGCCCGCGCCGTCCGCAACCGGACCACCGGCGTCCTCTATGTGCTGGACGAGCCCTCCATCGGGCTGCACCCGGCCAACATCGTGGGCCTGACCGGGGTCATGCAGGACCTGGTGGCCGACGGCAACTCGGTGCTGCTGGTGGACCACGACACCCAGATCCTGCGCCAGGCGGACTGGCTGGTGGAGATGGGCCCCGGGGCCGGCGCCGGCGGCGGGCAGGTGATCGCCGAGGGGACGGTGGCAGACATCCAGCAAAACCCCCGGTCCCAGATCGGGCCCTTCCTGGCGGGGCGGGCGGATGTGCGGCGGAAGCCCGTGCCCCCGGACGCCCTGTTTGAAAAAGGAGCCGTCGCCCTTTCCACCGGGCCCATCCACACCGTCAGGCCGCTGGAGGTGCGCTTGCCCAAAGGGCGGCTGACGGTGGTCACCGGGGTGTCGGGCTCGGGCAAGACCACCATGGTGCTGGAGAGCCTGGTCCCCGCGGTCCAGGCCATGGCCGCCGGGGCCCCCCTGCCCGGCCACGTCCGGGCCCTGGACGCCCCCGGCATCGCCCAGATCAAGCTGATCGACGCATCCCCCATCGGGATCAACATCCGGTCCACCGTGGCCACCTACGCCGGCGTCCACGACGAGCTGCGCAAACTCTACGCACGCACCCCCGACGCTAGGCAGCGGGGCTGCAAGGCCGGGGATTTCTCCTACAACACCGGCCGCCTGCGCTGCCCCGTCTGCGACGGCACCGGCTCCATCAGCCTGGACGTGCAGTTCCTGCCCGACGTGGAGATCCCCTGCCCCGCCTGCCGGGGCAGCCGCTACGACCGGGCGGCCTGCCAGATCCGGCACCGCAACAAGGCGGGGCAGAGCTGCTCCCTGCCCGAGCTGATGGACATGGACGTCCACACGGCGCTGGACTTCTGCCGGGACATGAAAACCGTCTATCCCCGGCTGAAGGTGCTGCAGGACCTGGGCCTGGGCTACCTGACCCTGGGGGAAGAGACCCCCAGCCTGTCGGGCGGGGAGGCACAGCGGCTCAAGCTGGCCAGCGAGATGGGCCGCGCCCAGGACGACGCCATCTTCGTGTTCGACGAGCCCACCATCGGCCTGCACCCGCTGGACGTCCGGACCCTGCTGGGGGTGTTCCAGACCCTGACCGATCACGGGGCCACCGTGGTGGTGATCGAGCACGACCTGGACGTCATCCGCAACGCCGACTACATCCTGGATATGGGCCCCGGCGGCGGCGCGGAAGGCGGCCGCCTGGTGGCCTGCGGCGCCCCCGAGGCGATCCGGGCCTGCCCTGAGAGCGTCACCGGGCGCTTTCTCTGAGTGCATACAGAAAAGACCGTATCCGCTGCATGGCGGGTACGGTCCTTTTTTGCTTTATTCGCCGTCGTCCTCCGGCTCCTGCGGGCCGGCGCCTTCGGGCTGGTAGCGGCGGAACACCGGCTCCAGCAGCGCGGCAAACAGCCAGGCCGCCACCCCCGGCAGGATCACCACCGGGAACAGCAGCACCCATACCAGCGCCGCCGACGCCACCAGGATGGCCACCAGCCCCACCGTGCGGGGCAGGCAGCCCACCGCCAGCCGCAGGGCGGTCAGCATCAGCCCCACCGGCCGGAAGGTGAACCGGGACAGCAGGGGGAACATCCAGCAGGCGGCCCCCACCGGCAGGACCATCAGCACCAGGCAGAACACCAGCACCAGGGGCGCGGCGGCGCTGCCGGCGGCGGCCGCCGCCCCGATCAGCCGCAGCGCCCAGGCCAGCAGCCAGAGCAGCCCCCCC
>OESB01000193.1_pt1 | contig 16669 bp, 15 predicted proteins | sample 1540131 | NCBI WGS metagenome assembly OESB01 (sample SAMEA3891888, study PRJEB23780) | metagenome | biome: terrestrial biome; feature: animal house; material: Caecal content | place: Italy | collected 2015-05-05 | reverse complement strand
CGGGCCGTATGGCCCGGGGCTCGCTGTATCCTGGGATGTAAGGTGACATAAGTTTCCGCGTGACGGATACTCCTCTCCTTCATGCGGTCCGGCGGCGGCGGAAGCCCTGGAATACCAGTGCTTCCGCCGCTCCTTTTATTCACCGCTTAACAAAAAACACAGGAGCAGATTGACATAACCAGGAAAGAATTACCAAGGGAACAGCGGAAGAAAATTGCCAGTTTTTGCAGATATTCCCTTGACGAGTTAGTTCCCGTCATGTATGATTAGCGTGTAACTTTTTGTCATTTTTTCTTACTGAAGTTGACATAATCTTAAGGCTGGGTCCCCGGTCGGGAAGGCAGAAGCAGTAACTATGATTCGATTGACAGACGTGGTGAAGGAGTACCCCAACGGCGTCCACGCCCTCAACGGGCTGACGATGGAGATACAGGACGGGGAGTTTGTCTTTATGGTGGGCCCCTCGGGCAGCGGAAAGAGCACGGTGATCAAGGTCCTCATCGGCGAGGTGGAGCCCACCCAGGGCCGGGTGATGGTCAACGGCTTCTCCCTGCGGAACATCAAGGAGCGGCAGATCCCCCTGCTGCGGCGGACGGTGGGGGTCATCTTCCAGGATTTCCGCCTCATCGAGCACAAGAGCGTCTACGACAACATGGTCTTTGCCATGCGGGCGGTGGGGGCCGGCCCCAAGGAGATCAAAAAGCGCATCCCCTACTGCCTGGACCTGGTGGGCCTGGCCAACAAGAGCCGCCGCCTGCCCTCGGAGCTCTCCGGCGGCGAGCAGCAGCGGGTGGCCATCGCCCGGGCCCTGCTGAACAACCCCAGCACCATCATCGCCGACGAGCCCACGGGGAATCTGGACCCCGCCCGGTCCCTGGAGATCATGCGCCTGCTGGAGCGGATCAACGCCCTGGGCACCACCGTGCTGGTGGTGACCCACGAGAAGGATCTGGTCGAACGCTTTGACAAGCGGGTGGTGATGCTGGAGCGGGGCCGGGTGGTCAGCGACGGCATCGGCTACTATGGGAGGAGGGCGAAGGCGCAATGAGCAGACACAATTTCGCCTACTTCGCCCGGGAGGGCGCCTACAACATGTTCAGCCACGGCTTCATGTCCTTCGCCGCCATCGGCATCACCGTGGCCTGTCTTCTGATCATGGGGACCTTCACCCTGGTGGCGGTGAACGCCAACGCCATGCTGGAGGACATGGAGTCCACCAACCAGATGCTGGCCTTCGTGGACGAGAGCTTGACGGAGGAGGAGGCCCGGGCCCTGGAGGACGACCTGCTGGCAGTGCCCAATGTGCGGGCGGTGACCTTTATCTCCAATGCCCAGGCGGCGGAGGAGTTCCGGGCCCGGTATGAGGACGAGGAGCTGTTCCAGGGCCTGCCCGACGACAACTTCCGCCACCGCTTCGCCATCGAGCTGGTGGACATCGGGTATATGAGCGAGACAAGAGAGGCCATCGAGGCGGTGCCCGGGATCGGCGAGGGCAACGTCAACGCCTACGAGGACGAGGCCGCCGGCTTCATTACCCTGCGGAACGTGGCGGGGGTGGTGTGCGTGGTACTCATCGCCGTGCTGCTGGTGGTGTCGGTGTTCATCATCGCCAACACCATCAAGCTCACCACCTTTGACCGCCGGGACGAGATCGCCATCATGAAGATGGTGGGCGCCACCAACGGCTTCATCCGCTGGCCCTTCGTCTATGAGGGCTTCCTGATCGGCCTGTTCTCCGCGGTCATCGGCTTCTTCCTCCAGTGGGGGCTCTATGAGGCTGTGGCCCGGTCCGTGGCCTCCAACGACACCATCAATCTGATCAACGTGGTGCCCTTCCAGGACCTCTGGGGCTATGTGGCCCTGATCTTTGCCGCCGCCGGCATGGTCATCGGCGTGGGAGGGAGCCTGTCCGCCATCCGCCGGTTCCTGCTGGTGTGAGCGGCACGATCCCCCGGAATGGGAGTAGCAAAGGAGCAACGCTGTGAAAAAACTGTGGAAACGATTGGGAAAATTCTGCTGTGTCGGTGTATTTCTGCTGGCGATCCTGGCACCTGACGCCGCGCCCCTGGCAACCACCGCCCAGGCGGTGACCCAGGCGGAAATCGACGCCCTGGAGGAGGACGCCGAGGACCTGGCCCAGCAGCGGCAAGAGGTCCGAAGCGAGCTGGCCGACCTGCGCAACAGCCGGTCCGACGCCCTGGAGGAGCGCCGGCTGCTGGACCAGCAGATCACCCTGACGGAGCAGGAGATCGCCAACACCGAGAGCCAGATCTCCGGCTATGAGGCCCTGCTGGCCCAGACGGCCCTGGAGCTGGAGCAGAACCAGCAGGAGGAGGCGGAGCAATACGCCCTCTTCTGCGAGCGGGCCCGGGTGATGGAGGAGGAGGGAACCCCCTCCTACTGGTCGGTGCTCTTCCAGGCTGAGAGCATCTCCGACTTTTTAAGCCGCCTCTCCGACATTCAGATGGTCCTGGACTACGACCAGCAGGTGCTGGACGATCTGCGGACTATCCGCGCCGAGATTGAGGAGCGTCAGGCCTACCAGCAGCAGCTCATGGACGACGCCCAGACCGCCCGGGACACCCTGGAGGCCCAGCGGCTGGACCTGGAGGAGCAGCGGGAGGAGGCCAACCGGCTGGTTCAGGAGCTGGAGGCCAATATGGCGGCCAATGAGGAGACCCTCCAGGCCATTGACGAGGAGGAGGAGCGCATCCAGCAGGAGATCGTGGAGAAGTCCAACCAGCTGGCCCTGGAGATGGGCTGGACCGCCACCGCCGGGGGCTATATCTGGCCGGTGACCTCCAGCCGCCGTCTGACCTCCAACTACGGCCCCCGGAACACCGGCATCGCCGGGGCCTCCACCAACCACAAGGGCGTGGACATCGGAGGCGTGGGCTACGACACAAACGTGCTGGCCACCAAGGACGGCATCGTCATCACCTCCACCTACTCCAGCTCCTACGGCAACTACGTGGTCATCAGCCACGGCCCCGGCAACACCACCCTCTACGCCCACATGTCCTCCCGGTCCGTCAGCGAGGGGGATATGGTCACCCAGGGCCAGATCATCGGCGTCACCGGCTCCACCGGCATCTCCTCCGGCCCCCACCTCCACTACGAGATCACCGAAAACGGCAGCCGGGTAGATCCGAAGCAGTACCTCCCCGGCTGGATTCAGGCGTGGTGAGAAGGCCGCTGGACACATAAGGACTTTTTCAAAAGCTGGGATAAAACCGCCCTCCGCCCCATACCATGGAGCGGGGGGCGGTATACCTTGCCCTCCCGGAATGGAGGGCAAGCGATGCTGGGATACATCATCTACGGAGACGGCCCAAAGCGGCCGGAGCTGGGGGAACGGCGGCTGCTGGGCGTTCCCTTTCTGACACTGTCCATGGGCCAGCCGCCCCGTCCCCATGGGCCTCTGGCCCGTCGCCGGGCCCTGCTGGCCGCCCGGCAGATGCGGGAGCGGGGGGTCCGCAGCGCGGTGTTTCCGGTGGACTTTCCCTATACCGCCCTCTTCCTGGGCCAGGGGATCTGCCCTGTGGACACCCTTCCCCTGCGGCGGGCCCTGGCGGCGCCTCTGACCCGCCGGAAGCTGGAGTCCATGGGCCTGGGCCCCACCCAGGCGGTGGTGGCGGTGTCCGCCCAGCGGCTGATTCGGGAGGCGGAGGACGCTGTCCGGTCCCTGGCTCTCAGCTTCCGGTATGTGCTGCTCTCCGCCGGGGCCGACGGGGAGGTCCTCGCCCGGGAGCTGCGGCGGGAGTACGGCATATCCCTCCTGCTGGACCCCGCCCGGGACCAGCTGGACCGTGCGGACGCCCTGCTGCTCTACGCCCCCCGGCCGGACCTGGCCGGGGACAACGCCGTTTTGTGGGGCCTCTACCCCGGCGGGGAGCTGGGCCGGGGCCGCCTGCCCCTGGTCCTGCCCGCCGCCCTGGCGGAACAGGTGGAGCCCAACTGCGGCCGGGAGCAGCTGACAGCGGCCCTGTACGCCCTGGGCGTCCTGCCTCTGGAGGCCGTTCTCGCGGAAATTCCTAGTTGACAGGAGGGGAAAATGCCGATATAATGCAAGCGCAATATGATCATTAAGATGGATATATTGGATGCGTCTGCCCATCGGGGGGACGCGTCCATTCTCAATACTGAAGACCGAAAGGATAGCGAAGCGCCATGAAAAAAGAGTTCAAGATGAGCCGGGAGCGGTTTGAGGAGCTGCAAAAAGAGCTCAATTACCTGAAAACCACCCGCAGCGACGAGGTGGCGGAGATGATCAAGGTGGCCCGGGGCTTCGGCGACCTCAGTGAGAACAGCGAGTACGACGAGGCCAAGAACGAGCAGGGCAAGCTCTACTCCCGCATTGGCGAGCTGGAGGATATTCTGCTCCACGCGGTGATTCTGGAGGAGGGCGACCTGCCCACGGGACAGGTGACCATCGGCACCACCGTCACCGTCACGGCGGTGAAGGGCGGGGCCTCCCGGACCTTCAAAATCGCGGGCAGCCAGGAGGCCGACGCCATGCACGGCGTCATCAGCGAGGACTCCCCCTTCGGCAAGGCCCTGATGGGCGCCCGGGAGGGCCAGGTGGTCACTGTGGCCGCCCCCGCCGGGGATATGCAGTACACTGTGGAGAAGATCGAGCGCTGAGAAGCGAAAGAGGAGACCGAGATACCAAAGAGGAGAGAAGATACCATGGATGAGAACACCAACCAGAGGAAGGCCCAAGAGCCGGAGCTCAGCGAGATCCTCCAGATCCGCCGTGAGAAGCTGAAGGCCCTACAGGACGAGGGCCGGGACCCCTTCCGGGAGACCAAGTTTCCGGTGAGCCATCACGCGCAGGAGATCAAGGACAGCTTTGACGCCCTGGAGGGCAGCGAGGTCACTGTGGCGGGCCGGCTGATGAGCAAGCGCGGCATGGGGAAGGTCAGCTTCTGCGACCTCCAGGACAAGAGCGGCCGCATCCAGCTCTACGCCCGGAAGGACGAGATGGACCCGGAGGCCTATGACCGCTTCAAGAAGTACGATATCGGCGACATCGTCGGCGTCCGGGGCGAGGTGTTCCGCACCCAGCGGGGCGAAATGAGCGTTCGTGCCCGGGAGGTCACCCTCCTGAGCAAGTCCCTGCTGCCCCTGCCGGAGAAGTTCCATGGCCTCACCGACAAGGAGACCCGGTACCGCCAGCGGTATGTGGACCTGATCATGAACCCGGAGGTCCGGCGGAATTTTGAGATCCGCAGCGCCTTTTTGAAATACCTGCGGAGCTTTCTGGACGGCCGGGGCTACATGGAGGTGGAGACCCCGGTGCTGAACACTCTGGCCGGCGGCGCCGCCGCCCGGCCCTTCATCACCCACCACAACACCCTGGATATCGACATGTACATGCGCATCGCCACGGAGCTGCACCTGAAGCGGCTTATCGTGGGCGGTCTGGAGCGGGTCTACGAGGTGGGCCGCATCTTCCGCAACGAGGGCATGGATACCAAGCACAACCCGGAGTTCACCACCGTGGAGCTCTATCAGGCCTATGCCGACTTCAACGACATGATGGACCTGTTTGAGGACCTGCTCTCCGGAGCCGCCAAGGAGATCCTGGGGACCTACGAGGTGGAGTGGCAAGGGGAGAAGATCTCCCTGGCCCCGGGCTTTCGCCGCATGACCATGGCGGAGGCGGTGAAGGAGTACCTGGGGATCGACTTTATGGCCATCGACAGCGACGAGGCGGCGGTAGCCGCCGCCAAGGCCGCCGGCGTGGACATGGACGGTGTGGAGCCCACCTGGGGCCACGCCCTCTATGAGTGCTACGACCAGAAGGTGGAGGAGCACATGGTCCAGCCCACCTTCATCACCATGCACCCGGTGGACGTCTCCCCTCTGGCCAAGCGGTCCCCCAAGGACCCCCGGCTCACCGAGCGCTTTGAGCTGTTCATCTGCCGCAGTGAGATGGGCAACGCCTTCTCCGAGCTCAACGACCCCATCGACCAGCGCCAGCGCTTCCAGAAGCAGGTGGAGCTCCGAGCCAAGGGGAACGACGAGGCGGAGATGATGGACGAGGACTTCCTCACCGCCCTGGAGTACGGTATGCCCCCCACCGGCGGCCTGGGCATCGGCATCGACCGGTGCGTCATGCTCCTCACCGGCAGCGACTCCATCCGGGATGTGATTCTGTTCCCGACGATGAAGCCCTTGGACTAAAATTCCACAATATATAGTGTCTGACGAAACCGGACGGCACAAGATGTAGCAAAAAGGGCTTACAACTACAACTTTTCTACAACTTTTGCTTGAAATCAGACGGCATCAGACGGGCCAAAATGAAGGGCAAATCCGTGTTTTTTATGCGGATTTGCCCTTTTTTGCAATTTTCACATTAGCACCAAATTACCCTTGATTGCCTCTGCTTTTTCCCTCATGTTTTCTTGCGTAATATGCGTGTAAATATCCATAGTTGTGGAAAAATCAGCGTGGCCCATCACTTGCTGGATAAACTTGATGTCGTTGGTGCTTTCACAGAGCCGCGTGCAGAATGTGTGTCTCATGTTATGTACGCTAAAATGCGGCAGCAGTTCCGGCTCACGATCTTCCAGTTCAGCCTGATCCATTTCTTCGGCGTTGTAGGCGATGGAGATACGCTGGATGGCCCGATTGATATTATGGGCACTGAGAAAGTAACCTTCCCGATTCCTAAAAAGGAAACCGTGATACCCATTCATCACAAGGTCTTCCGGATAGAGTGTGTCCATGACTTCAATCAATGTGCGGAGCTGTTCAGCAACCTGCGGATACAGGATAGGGATGGTGCGGGTGCCGCTGGCTGTTTTAGGGGTGGTGATATGAAAACCTGCTTTCCCATCAATCACGCGATAGATCAAGTTGTGATTGACAGAGATGGTGTTGTTCTCCAGGTCCACATCATTTTTAGTTAAGCCGGTACATTCCGCAACACGCATTCCCGTACCGAGCAGTACGACCATGACAGGCAGCCAGTGGCTATACATCGGTGACTTGGAAATGAACCGAAGGAAGTTCTTCTGCTGTGTCATGGTCAGCGCGATTCTTTTCTTCGGGGGCGCCCCGGCTCCCTCTGTTTTGAGAGAGCGGTAGACGCCTTTGCTTGGATTTTTTCGGATGTAGTCATCATCGACCGCCAATTCAAGCGTGGGGTGAATCAGGTTATTGATGCTTTCCAAGGAATTGACCGCAAAGCCTTTTTTCAAAAGCTTCGTGTAAAATGTCAGGATGTCGCTCTTTCGGATGTTGGGCAGGGGAATGTTGGCAAACGGCTCATCCTTCACATAGTTGCTCCAAAGATATTCGTAATTCGCCCGTGTAGAAGCCTTTAACTGGATCTTCGTATCCATGAGGACTTTGAACATATCATTTAGGGTGATTTTCATAGCCTCCTGGGTGCGAATACCGTCTTCGCTGTCACGGTTGAGCACTTTTTCTTTGGCCCGCAGGCTGGCAAGGTCAAAATCATAAATGTACTTTTTCTTCTTACCCAGCTTATAGACAAACATATAGCTGCCGTCTGAGCGTTGTGTTTCTCCTGGCCGCAGGTTGCGGCCTTTGTTGTCTTTTCTAACTTTTGGCATAGGCTGATACCTCCCGATGTTTTGTGTGTTGCTGTGCCCGGAATGGGCAAGGTTCTGTTAGCATGAGATCTCGTACAAATATTCCTTCACGCGCTGAACGCTCCAAAGGACACGAGAATTCATGGTAATGCGGGCGTGGGCCAGGTCGCCGATCTGGACGGCCGTGTGCCGCCCGCAGTCGAGCAGTTTGCAAAGCGATTCCGTATCGACCGCCAAGCACTGATCCGGTGAAAGGTCATTGGGTTTTCTTTTTTCCATAATTGCCCTCCTTTATTTGCAATTACATATATCCTTTACTGTTTGTAGAAGAAGGTTTTCAACAAAAACAATGAAGTCATTCAAATTCATCGGGAAGTGTAGGGTCTCTTCCAAAGGCCATTTCCTGCGCCGGGGCTTTCCGCCGCGTATTGCCAGGGCCCGCTGTGCGGTATTTCAATCGTGGGCGGGCTCCATGTGGTCATCGCACACTGTCCGCGATCCCTGTATAACTCCAATGGAAAAGGTTATGGGGCTTGTCAAGGTACAAAAAGAGCGTGCAGACCGGCTACGGAGTCCCATGCCATGTCTGTACGCCCTATATATAGGAGATGGCGGCCAAATTTCTGCAAATCCTGTGCCTTTTGATGAGTTTTTTTGAGCAATGCCATTTTCAGCAACAGAAAGATACTATATATAGATGATATTTCTTGACTAACGCAAGATATTGTGTTACACTGTTTCTGTAATTGATTTTTGTGCGTTTTCCCCTTGTGGGATACAGACTTAGTTTCTGTACCGCGGATTGAAAAATCTGCATTGCACACGCAGTCAAGATTGTACTTGTGCCAGTAGTATTACTGCGCCCCTCTGGGCCGGTATATTACTGGCTTTTTTTATTTTCCGGGACTTTTGCTCCCGTCAGCGAGGATGACTTTGGTTCATAGGCAGCTATGGACATCAGGCGTTACGCCCATTGTCACCCTCGCTTTTTTTCTGCCCAAATGCCGGAAACGGCTTTGAGGATATACCAAAATTACAGAAAGGCAGGTATGAACATGAATGTAAAAAAGCGGAGTCAGGAGCCTCTGACGAGCAAGAGGAAACCGATGGAGAGCTGGCGGCAGTATCAGAAACTGAACCAGTCCGCACAGAAGCATTGCCCGGTGATTCGGGCGCCCGTCATTCCCCGCAGGACGCGGAGGGGGTGTTGAGTATGCCGGCAGGCAGTGTGGCTGTCAAAGAGCGGCATCAGCCCCTGGTGCTGGTGGATACGGCAGGCTTGTCCGAAGAAGAATGGCTTGCCTACCGCCGGAAAGGTATTGGAGGCAGCGATGTTGCAGCTCTGCTGGGCATTTCACCGTGGCGGACGGCCCGGGATCTGTTTTATGACAAGCTGAACATTGCCGTGGTCGAGGACCATGAGGACAACTGGGTGGCCCTGGAGATGGGACACCTGTTGGAACCGCTGGTGGCGAAGATCTTCCAGCACCGGACCGGCTACAAGGTCTATCAGATCAAAAAGATGTTCCAGCACCCGAAGTATCCCTGGATGCTGGCGGATGTGGACTACTTTGTAGAACTGCCGGACGGCACCACCGCTATTCTGGAGATCAAGACCACAAACTACAACGCCAAAGACAACTGGTGGCTGGATGGTGAGGAAACCATTCCGGCCTACTATGAGTCCCAGGGGCGGCATTACATGGCCGTCATGGATGTGGACCGCTGTTTCTTCTGCTGCCTGTATGGCAACAACGAGCAGGAAAGTATTATCCGTGATATGCAGAGGGATCTGGCCTATGAGGATGAGATGATTTTCCTGGAGCAGAATTTCTGGGAAAATCATGTGCTTACCAGAACGCCGCCGCCTTACACCGAAGATGGTGACCTCGTGATCGAGAGCGTGCGCCGGTACACTGGCCCCGCTGACAAGGAGGCCCCCGCTGTATCACTCGACCTGCCCCTGACGGCCAAGCTGATGCGTTTTCTCCAGCTTCAGGAGCAGAAAAAAGGCGCAGAAGCAGGCAAAAAGGAAATCGAGGAGGATATGAAGCGGCTGAAGGCTGCCATCATTGCCAAAATGGGGAAAAGCTGCAAAGCCATCTGTCAACAGGATGGGGTGAACTATACCGTCACCTACAATCCGATACGAACCCCTGGTATCGACAAGGATAATCTGAAACGGTTGAAGCTGGACCACCCGGATATTTACGAACAATATGTGACTGTCTCAGTGTCACGCCGGTTCGTAGTCAAGTGTGACGGCGAGGCGGCATAAAAGGAGGGAAAAAGAAGTGATCCATAGAGGAACTTATGACGGGACGATCTACCACAACCCCGTAAACAGGTTCTGCATCATCAGCGTAAAAACCGCTGATAAGGAGGTGCCCCAGGAGGCTCGTTCCACCCGCCGGTACAAGGACCACCTGATCCGCTTTGTTGCGACGGGCTATGAACTGCCCCGCACGGACGCGGTAGAGCTGGAACTGGACGGCGAATGGACAAAGGGCAAATATGGTGTGCAGCTTCAGGTGGAACAGTGGCGTGAGATCGTTCCCAAGACCAGGGACGGTGTGGAGGGCTATCTGGCCTCCGGCCTCATCAAAGGCATCGGGCCGGCAACTGCCGCGCAGATCGTTTCCCGGTTTGGCGTGGAAACGCTGGATATTCTGCAAAACCATCCCGAGCGGCTGCTGGAGATCAAGGGTATTACGGAAAGCAAGCTGGAGGACATCAAAACCTCGTATGCGGAGAGCCGGATGCTCCAAGACCTGATGACGCTGCTCTCCCCATTCAAGATCACGCCGAAAACGGCCCTAAAGATTTACCAGCACTTTGGGCCCGCCAGTGTGGATATTTTGAAAAAGAGTCCCTTTGAGTTGTGCCAGGTATCCGGTTTTGGATTTCTCCGGGTAGATGCCATCGTTCAGAAAAACGGCGGCGACCTGCATGACCCCATGCGGGTCAAGGGCGCACTGTTCTGGGCGCTGGAGGACAGCAAGGGCGGCAAAGGACATTTGTTCCTGCCTGGTGAAACTTTGCGGAAGGAGGCTCTTCGGCTTCTCAACGCAAAGATCCCCGTCCCGTCTCTCCGGCTTCATGAACAGGAGGTCGCGGATGTGCTTCAGGACATGATTCTTCATGGCGAGGTGGTATCCGTCAAAGATAACATCTACCTGCCCCGCACATTCGCACAGGAAGATGAAACGGCCCGGCGTATTGCCATGCGGCTGATAGAGCCGTCTGCGCCGGAGCGCATTGAGCAGGCGCTGGAGCAGGTCAAGCGTGAAATGGGGCTGGTGCTGTCTTCCAAACAGGAGGCAGCGGTCTACGCGGCTTACCGCCACAGCCTGTCCATTATCACAGGTTCTCCCGGCACCGGCAAGACAACGGTGCTCAAGACCATTTTGGAAGTCTACCGCCGCCTGCATCCGAAAGGCGAAATCGTTCTGATGGCGCCGACCGGCCGTGCCAGCCGTCGCATGGCGGAAAGCACTGGCTTTGACAAGGCGCGGACGCTCCACAGCGGCCTGGGCCTTGGCAGTGAAGAAGATGACGCCAACCGCAGCAGACAGCAGGAGCCGTTGTCGGCGGACCTGATCATTGTGGACGAGTTTTCTATGGTGGATATGTGGTTGGCAGACAAATTTTTCTCCCGCATCAAGGATGGGGCCCGTGTCGTTCTCGTGGGCGACCCCGACCAGCTCCCCAGTGTGGGCGCCGGGACTGTGTTCCGCGAACTGATCGACTGCGGCCTGATTCCCGTCACAGTGCTGGACCAGATCTTCCGCCAGTCCAAGGACAGCCTGATCGCTTATAACGCCAAGTTTATCAACGAGGGCAACACCAAGCTGTACTTTGGGCCGGACTTTGTATTTATGGCAAGCGATAACCAGGCAGAGGCCGCGGAGCGGATCATCGCCCGTTACTGCCGGGAAATCGCGGAAAGCGGCATTGACCGGGTGCAGATTTTGTCCCCCTTCCGTTCGGAAGGCGCCGCGTCGGCGGAACAACTCAACGAGGCCATCCGCGAGGTGGTCAACCCGTTCCGCTCTGCCGAGGAAGAAATCAAGATCGGCGTCAAAGTGTTCCGGGTCAACGACCGGATCATGCAGACCAAAAACACCGCCAAGGTGTCCAACGGCGACCTGGGATTTATCCGCTATATCAAAGACGATGAAGATGGCAAGCGCGTCGGCCTGGATTTCGGTGTGGGCCGAGAGCTGGAATACAGCGTAGAGGATATGGTCAATCTGGACCTTGCCTACGCCACCACCATCCACAAGGCAATGGGCTCTGAGTATGAAACGGTCATCATGCCGCTTTTGAAAGCGCACACCGTCATGCTCTACCGCAACCTGCTCTATACCGGCATCACCCGAGCCAAAAAGCGCGTGGTGCTGATCGGCCAAAAGCAGGTGCTGTTTATGGCGATCCACCGGAATGAAATCGTCAAGCGGAATACGCTTCTGGGCACGCGCATCGGTATGTACTATAAGGCCTATGCCAAGCGGGCCGGAATCCCGGTCCCGGCAGCTCTGGAAGAAGAACTGAAATACGCTGGTTAAAAAAGAGGCGCAAGGTGCAGAAAATTGCCCCGCGTCTCCTATTTATTACACAGGAAGGAGTATATGACATGAACGACAGCAATGCGAAAACGATGTACGAAACTGTGCCTGCGGCCGCTGAACTGAACAAGGTGCCGGGCTTTGACCCGCTCAAGTTCCTCCGCCGCACCAAGGACACCCTGAAGCTGGACCTGCCTTACCAGAAACTCTGGTTCCGCATGGCCCATCCCAACGGCCGTATGCGTCTGACGGCGCTGCGGATCACGGAGCAGATGGCGATTTTTGAGGCCAAGGTATTCCTGGACCGCAGTGACGCGGAGCCGTTCAGTATGAGCACGGCCCAGCAGACTACCCAGGACAGCCGCGACTTCGTGAAAGCGGCCCAGAATGAGGCGCTGAGCCAGGCCCTTACGGACGCAGGTTTTGGCATCCAGATGATCAGCGCCGGCGCCCAGGCCGACCTGGTGGAGAAAAGCATTGAAACGCCGGTCAAGAAGGCCGCAGAACCGCCTGCCGGGCCGGCGGCACGCACGGCACCGCCGCAGGAGTCCCACAGCGCCCCTCAGAAGGGCGATACGCCTGCCGAGGGGAAATCCCCTGCCAGACCGATTGAAACGCCGCAAGGGGCGTTTGAGGCCGCAAGAACGACAACCGTGACAACTGCCCCGCCGGAGGAAAACGCTGTTTCGGAAACGGTGGAGCAGCACCTGCCGGTGGAGCCCGAGAAAAAATTTGATAGGCTTCCGGTTGAGGTTTCGCCAAAAGCGGAACAGCCGGCGGCGGAGGATGAACAGGCGGATGAATTGCCTGTCCACGGCAATGTGACGGAGCTGCCGGTTCAGCACATGGAGAAGCCTGAACCTGCCGCCGAGCCTATGCAGCCCGAAGATGACGCTGCCGGGGCGGCGGATACTGCGGTGGATACCCCCTCTTACACGAAGGACACGCCTATGGAGGATATTCTGCAGGTCATGACGCTGGAACAGGCCCAGCAGGTCATCGTAGACGATGGCATCTGCAAGGGCATGACGATTGCCCAGGTGGCCGAGAAGCGGCCTGTCAACCTGCGGTATTACTTGATCCCGGGCAAAAGCAAAAACAACATGGTCCGCGCTGCCGCCCAGCTGGTTTTGAATTCGCTTCAAAAGGCCGGCTGATATGGCCCCCGGCGAGGGCATGAAGGGAGGAATGACAGATGGGCTCGTACCCGGATGAATTTCCCTTCGGTATCATGGAAGTTGTGGAACTGCTGCACCTGCGGGTCAGGCGCCAGCAGGCAAACAGCGTCTATGTGGACTGCCCGTTCTGCGGCGACCGCCGCGGGCGGATGAATGTCAATTTCGTCAAAAATGTCTGGCGGTGCAATCACTGCGACGAACATGGCGGAATGCTGGCGCTATATGCAAAATTGAATCACACGACGACCTCTGACGCTTATTGGGAAATTGCAGAAGCTCTGTGTGACAATACCCACGAGGAACACGCACGCTCCGGGAATGAAGCCCAACAGCAGCCGGTCAGCACCGGGTCCCCATCTTCGGGGGCCCGGGCGGCCGCTGCAGGTTATTCTTCTTCCGAGCGAAAAACTGTGCCGCAGTCGGACAAAGCCAGCCCGGCCGAGATCCATCAGACGCTATCCCTCCTGCTGGCCCAGCTTACGCTGCGGCCGGCACATCGGGAACATCTGCGTTCACCAAAGCGTGGGCTGTCTGATGAACAAATCGAGGCGCTGGGCTTTAAGAGTACCCCGCCGCCCTTCTTATGCCGCTCTATCACGGACCGGCTGATCAGGCAGGGATGCAGGGTGCAGGGCGTACCCGGATTTTACCGGGACGACAGCGGCCACTGGACAATGGCATTTTATAAGAAGACCTCCGGCATCCTGATCCCCGCCATAGGCTTTGACGGCCGGCTTCAGGGATTTCAGATCATGCTGGATGTACCGCTGAAACACAAGGATGACCCGCCGGAGAAACCGGGGGCCAAGTACATCTGGTTTTCCTCTTCCTCAAAGACAGACGGGACAGGCTCCGGCAGCCCGGTACATCTGATCGGTGACCCATCCGCCCGGGTGGTCTATGTGATCGAGGGGCTGCTGAAAGCAGATATTTCCCATTGTCTGACCGGGCGCACCTTTGCCGCGATTGCCGGGGCCAACAACACCAGCCCGCTGGACCCGTTGTTTGCCCTTTTGGCGCAGAACGGCACGGAGGAAATCATTGAAGCCCACGATATGGACAAGTACAACAATCAAATGACGATGGCCGGGGCGTCGAAAATTTACCTGACGGCCCGGAAGTATGGCATGAACTGCCGGAGGCTGACCTGGAATCCCAACTATAAGGGATTTGACGATTGGCAGCTGGCACTTCGCCGGGAAAATCAACGGAGAAAGGAGATCGATAGACTTAGTTTCAAGGCGCAGTACCTCCGCGGCTTGTGTGAACTGGCGCATATTGAGGACTGCATCGAACTATGGCAGCACCTGGCTGAAAACAAAACCTGCCTGACGGAGTATCTTGGCTTGACCAGAGAGGAACATGAAACCTTCCTGCGGCAAGGCAGGGATGCCCTCGGCGCCCTGCTGGAACCCCAGCGGCGGAAACAGAGGTTTGTACTCTATCAGCTGGAACTGGACGAGCAGAAAGCCATCCCGTTTGCGTTCAAGGAACTCGCGGCGCTGCAAAAGGCCGGCTATGAACAGCCGCCCGCCGCCATGTACCGCATGGTCGGGGCCGGTGAAGTCTACTGCCCGGTGGAACAGAGCGACGCAGAGATTTTGAAGCGCCTGTTTGCCGACTGCCGGGAGGAACTGCCGGAGGGCTGTCACGGGCGGCCAATGGCGCTCTCTGATGTGGTAGAACTGGACCATTCTCCACGAAGGGTTTACTACTATGTCAATGGAGAGCATGAATTTCCACAGGTCAAGTTTTCACCCATGCTTGCCAAGAAAGATATCAAGGAAGGGACATAAAGAGGCTTCAATGGTTGTTGTAAATGAGACGAAGAGAGGGCAGCTTCTGGCGCTTCTGGAGCAATGCGCCCATCTGAACGCTGATGTGCGGCCCCGCACGGATAAGGGATATTTTACGGTGACGGTCCCGCCGCCGTGGAATGGCCCGGCCCAGCGGAAAGCCCAGGAGGTGCAGGACAGGATCAAAAAGTGGTCGGAGCAGTATCCCAATGTGATATGCTACTGTTTCGACAGCTTCAGCACACTACTCTATGTGCTGTGACACAGGTAAACGATGGCATGGAACAGGTTTTATCCTGATCCATGCCATTTTTGTCAACGGAAAGGAGTTTATTATGGGATATTTTTCGGAAATGTCGCTGGATATGCAGGAAAGCCGCAAACCGTCTGCCGCCTCGCTCACCCGCGAGTGCGCTTTTGAGGACGGGGAGAACTTTGACGAGCTGCCGGTGCCGCCGGCTGACCGTCAGCCTGTACCGCCTGCCGCAGAGCCGGCGCCGCAGTCTGCTTTTGAGGACGACGGAGATTTGGATGAGGCCCCGGAAGAGCTGGAACAGCCTGACGAGGCTGAGTCTCCCGCAGAAAAAACCGATGAGGAGGACAATGCCGATGAGGGTCAGACGGAGCCTGCCAAGGCCGATACCTCCAATACGGACGCTGACGAGGAAAAGCGCCGAGCCGAGCATGAGGCTGCCGAAGCCAAACGGAAGGCTGAGTGGGAGGCAAAACAGGCGGAAAAGAAGAAGGCCCTGCAGGAACAGATGGACCGCTTGGCTGCCATGAGCGACGATGAGGTGGTGGCTGCTTCCATGCAGCGGGTCAGCGGTGATGTGGAAAAGCTGACCCGGCGCAATATGAAGGAGTGCGTGTCGGAGTATATCCAGACCAAGTGCCTGGAAGATCCGGCCTTTGCCCGCCTCACCATGCACCCGAAGAAAACAATGGTTCACTGCTTCCAGTACATCAGCCGCAAGGCATGGGAGTATATCCAGGACGAATTGAAAGCAAACGGCATCCAGCCGGGCCAGGGCAGCCAGGGGTATGGCTGCGATATTCCGGATGACCTGTGCTATCAGTGGTCGGAGGACTATTTCCGCGATCCGGACGCCAAAGAGGACCAGGAGCAGGAAGAAAAGTTTGTCCCCCGCCCCTACTATGGCAAGTCTTCCGTGAAATCCTCCAAGAAAAAGAAAGCCGAGAAAAAGCCTGCCGAGAAGAAAAAGCCGGAGCCCAAGCCGGCGCCGGAAAAGAAGCCTGCTGCTGACGGCCAGATGTCCCTGATGGATTTTGGCATGGCAAAGGCCGGCTGAGGAGGCAGCGTATGATTGCGTATAAAGGTTTTCGGCCCGGCATGATCTGCATTGACTATCAGTTTCAGATGGGCCTCAATGTGACGGAAAAGGCCAACTGCCGCCAAAATGGATTCCATTGTGCGGAGGACCCGTTAGACTGCCTGAGCTATTATGGCGATGTAGACCATTCGGAATATTACATCGTCAACGCCGGCGGGGACATCGACGAGGACGAAGAGGATTCCAAGATCTCCTGTACCGAGCTGA
>OESB01000191.1_pt1 | contig 16935 bp, 43 predicted proteins | sample 1540131 | NCBI WGS metagenome assembly OESB01 (sample SAMEA3891888, study PRJEB23780) | metagenome | biome: terrestrial biome; feature: animal house; material: Caecal content | place: Italy | collected 2015-05-05 | reverse complement strand
TCTCTGGTCAATGCATCAATGCTTTTGCAGATCTTATTCACATCAATCCTCGACTGGTCACTCATTGTTTCGCCTTTCCTCGAAGTATGTATCGAAATATATTGACAAGTTTCCGTCGGCTGTCAGTTCAATAGAGCTTATCCTGTCTCTCAGATCTTTCGGCATTGTCTTTAAGATGAGCATACCTTCATCTTCGTTATCATCCGACAAAGTAAATACCATGCCATCCTCCTGTAACACAATACCTGCAATAACTTTGTTACATAAGTCTTTCATTCTTCTTCCTCCAATTCACTCCGGGCACCGTTCTCTTCTGCAACTCCATCCCAAGCGGCAGTAATTCTCCTGTCTGCCTGTTCTCTAGCCTGTTATGCGTCGCAAGGCTTACGCTGATCAGGTTCCAGTCGCACCACGCATATTCCGGGTATTCGTCCGCGGGATAGATGTGATGCACTACGACAGCTTCTTCCGTTCTGCCGTATCGCTTAGCTATCTGGTCTACGTATCCATCCAAGCGTAGGATATGCAGACGTTTCTTTTTCCATTTGTTTCCGTAGTAATTAAACATTGCAATACCTTTCTTACGCAAAAAGAGCACCTATCCACCACCAGATAGACGCCCTTCTTGCTCACCTATAAATTAAAAGGATGATTTAAAGATGTAAGTGCGCATTGGCAAGATAAGGACTCGGCTTATCCCTAAATTACCTAATAGCATAATAACACAAATAAGTATATCATAGTGTATCATGTTTAAAATTTTTTAATGCCCTAGAATGTATCCTATGCATCTGCGCCCATTTATAATTCATTCCCAGCGCAACTTCTTCCCATTTTAAGCCTTTTATGTATCTCAGCTTTAGTACCTTCTGTTCGTCTTCGTTCTGCAACAAAGATATGCTATAGAGTATGTCATCCATCAGCTTTATTTTCTCGAATCGCTCATTTTTGAGCTTTTCCATTAATTCATCCACCTTTACGACATATTCCGCAAGATCGCTATACTTGTTGCTTTTTGGCATCCCATCATTAACCACAGAAGGGAACATTTTATCCATCCGAAGCTGCTGTATCTCTTCCAATATCTCCTGTTCCCTCCTTACGGCTTTTTGATAAGACCTAAGATATTCTTTCTTTTTTTCGTTGCTTTCCCACTCTTCCAAACTACTTCCTCCAAACCTTGCCAGTCTGACGGTCTCGCAGACCAACAATCTCCAGTCCGTGTAAACTTGCTACTCTGTTAAGCGCGTAATATACGTCATAGATCCTTGTCGGCATCCGCGCAGCGTTATTGATGGCTTTCCCGGCTGTCGGGTCTGCATAGCCTTCGTGATTTTTATACATTATCGTCTCCTTTATGATCTCTATCCCACTCCGATTTATCCCAGTATTTACCTTGCTCCGCACCCTCCACGATGATACAGATACCATCCATTTGTATACGTGGATATACGTCTAATACTTTTCGATGTTGGATAGGCTTAAATTCCCTTAAGATATCCTCTGCGGTCATTTTTGATGCATAAAGGATTTTGAGCCGGCTTAATTTGTCTTCCAGGGCAGTCCTGTATTTATAGTCCTTTTTAAGCTTTGTGATTTCTGCAACCGTAGACATTATAGATTTCTCACGGCTCTTTACGATGTCTTGGTAAAATTTCTTCCAGTGGGAAGATATACCGCCGACATTTTTGTAGTATTCTTCTTTTGTGCCGATAAAGATAAATCCTGTACTGGAGCCAATATGTAGTATATCGTCCTCGCCCATGAGTGATATGGCAAAGTCCAGCTTTGTGCCTTTAAGCTTGTCCATTTGGTATTTGTCTAGCAAAACGTCCGCCTCCTTTTGTAGTTTTTCTCGCGCTTTTTAAAGATTCCGTTTTTTACACAATCCCTCGGATCGCATCCGCGGCTATGACCGCCAATAAGTATGTAGTCGCAGGTCTTGTTGGATACATTTTCTTCATTTCCAACGCCCGCCATAGCAAAGTATTTGCATTTTATACACTGTGCCTGCTTAAGCTTCGTGATTTCTATCGGTGTCATTTCTCGCCAAGGTTTTCTTCCTTCCATTCCGTTCCTCCATCCCTATGTTTGTTGCAGCTGTCCTCGTCTTCGACCAAAATTCCCTTGCGGTCGCAGAATCCGTCCTCATTGTCGATACAGGTTTTGCAGATTTTGTTTTCCATATTTTTTATTCCTCCAATAATACATCCAAGCAGGCATTCCAGCCGCAGTGCTCTGGCAAACGCTTCATCCTGTTTACCCAGTTGTCGTCACTGTCTTTGTACGCTACCGGTTCGTGTTCCGGGAGTTTATCAGGGAGCGGCTTTATCGGGCACCAATCTGGCATCGTCCCGTGTACAACGTGTTCCGTTACGTCCGTATCACGTATCTGGCATACCATTCCGCCAAAGGGACAGCCGCTCTCTTTGTTTCCTCTTATGTGTTGGCACGTCTGAGGAACTTTATCTACCACAATAATTCCTTTCATTCAATCCCGCCTTTCTCGACAATTTCAATCGCTTTTCTTAACTTCACAGATTTTTCAGATATGCAATAATGATCTATGCTTGGTTAGTAATTATGGGAGGCGCATAGCAGTTTCCGGCTTGTGAGCCTGTGCTTATGATTTTCAAGAGCATTTAAAATCACCTGACTTTCGATCACGCAACTTATGCATTTTCAAACCTTGTAAAATGCTGCGTAGCCATATCCCATGTATAATAGACAAGTTCTTCCTCTGCCTCTTTTATCATCTTTAAATATTCATCCTGTCCATACCGGTCTTTTACGATTTTCTTGAACAGTTCAAATGTCTGTAATTTAATCTCGACCGCTGTAGCTTTTCTGGCTTTCTTTAGTTTTGTAATCTGCGCCTGTTTATACTGCAATGCAGAATTTGCTTTTCTGTACCATGCGTCACGATAACCTTTAGGGTTATTCGCCTTGTGTTGCGCCATCTGGCTTCGTATGGATGTTATATCGCATTTTAAAGTATCTATTTCCTCCTCAATGTGGTTTGTATTGTAAGAAAAGTCATATCCGCATTTCGGGCATTTAAGATGTATAGGTTTTGCTTGTTTTAATTCCATATCAACCCTCCACCGGCTGTTTGAGCCATCTTCCGATAATTCCTTCTGCATACTCTTTAACGCAAAGGAAATTAACACTTGCGCCGCACTCATCAAGTTCTTCGTTGAAATATTTACACGCCTGACAAGCACTAAATTCTGAAAGAAACTTCGCCAGTTCTTCATCATCCATGCCACGAATCCGGTCAGCATTACTTTCTTCTTTATCATCAGTTTTCTTGCCATAAGCCGTCTTAACTTCCTCAAGAATTATGGAAATATCCTCATCCAGTGTTTTATCTTCTCTCGTATGCCTATCCACGGCTTTAATAACATCTGTATCTCGCAACAGTCTCATTCAATCCCGCCTTTCTCGACAATTTCAATCGCTAATCTGAATGCAGCACTTTCTCCAAATGCCATTTCATCATTGTAACGATTGTAATAATCAAAAGTATCTTTCTCCAAATGCTTTAGTTTTTCAATCACCTTTTCCTTGTCAAAGGCTGTCTCGGCGTGTTCAATAACATCACATGCCTTATTAATTCCGTGTCCGAATAAACTTCCGTAATTTCTGTCAGATATATCATATAAGATTTCTAACACCGCTTTCCGACTGATTAAATCATCACTCATTCTGATTGCCCTCCATTATCTTTTTAACGCATTCCGAACAATAACAGCCCTCATATCCTTCAATTTTGTAAAGAAAACACATCCAGCTTCTATTCCACTTGCCATTATCTAAACACCTTTTACAGCTTCCTTGTCCTTCTCCCGTGCATTTCTTAATTTTAAAGTCACTCATTCTGTTCACCTACCCTTCTTATTTCCATGCAAGGAGAATATTCATGACAAGGCTCTTCTTGTCCCTTGCATTCTTCTAGCACATCGTCACAATACCAGTGACAAGTAAGACATTTATCACATATCTCGTTCATTCTGTTCACCTTCCCTTCTGTTCCATGCTTCTGCCGCTTCTTCTTCGGTTGCAAACGATACTCCCGTATCTCCAGCAATGCATCTTTCGTTCTCACACTCCGGGAACCACGGACGTTCAAACGCTATAATGCAACGTATATGTGCTTCCCCTCCGCAGAAGGGGCATTTTCTCAGCTCAATCTCACTCATCTTCCATTCCCTCCAAATTTTCATCAATCGCCTGTCCGCAGTTCGGGCAATACTTAATATCTAAGCATTGTTTCTGGCCTAGATACCAACCGCATTTACACCATAACCCACTAAATTTCTTGTAATTTCTGTGCGGTTTCTTCGGTTTCTGCTTCTCCACCGCTTCCCGGCACTCTTCCACGGTTCCGATATTGCGGTACTGCTCCAATTCATTGCAGTCTCTTTCGTATGCTTCTCTATTGGTCATTTTCGCTCCTTTCCGGGTTGTTCGTACAATCACTGCACTGATCTATCGGCCAGCAACAGGAACCGCCGGTATACTTGCAGGTTTCCGGCTGTTTCGGCTTGTACGGCTCTGGCAGAGGATGCCAGGCGATACATCTTGCCTTTGTTCCGCTCACATCTCCCGACCAGTGTCCACCATGCTGCCATCCTATTCCGTATGTTTCATACATTCTGTTGTAATCTCCGTACCGGAAATATTCATACCAAACAATGACTTTCTCCCATTCTTCCGGTAATCTCTCTTCTACCGGAATCCAGCCGTCATTCATGTACTTGCGGATGATCTGTTTTGCCATCATTGCCATATCTCTAAGCCCGGCATTGTAATCATCGCCACAATCAAGGTTGACGATTTCTTCTTTTACCAGATCGATTTCTTCCAGAATCTTATCTAATTCCTGCATATTAGTCCTCCTTTTAAAAATTTAACAGCATCCATAATTATTTTACCTTTCATTCATTGATGTTTGTGCAACTACTCTACATCCCAAAAGTTCTAATAATCCATGTAAATCAAATTCTTCTGAGTCGCACTCATCATTAATTTTTTCGCTATGCACAAGTGTTTCGTTATCCACTTCCGCCGAATATATGATTTGCTTAATCATGCTTAGTGCCGTTTCAACTGCATAATCATATCCGTCCAAATTTTCTTTCGTCATATTCTCGCATGATTGATCTCGAATATCTTTTAACATCTTCTCTAAAATTTTTGGTATATTGCACACTACAAATAATTTTTCATCCATTATTCTTCGCTCCTTTCCTCATCAAATACCTTTACATCAATACACAGCATTTCTTTCAGATTCTTCCTCTGTTCCGGTGTTGGAACAATAAAATCTGTGTGCCCATCATACTCATTTACGGATATATGTAGTACACCACAAATTATAATTTCGGCAATTTTATTTATGCCTTTAATCTCTAATTCCTTCATGTCAGTCCTCCTTCATTTCTCCGCATACGTGCCATTCATTCCCGTCATCCGGAATCTCGATTTCAACCGTTTTGAAAATATGGGAATATGTATCATAGCTTGTCTGCACATATGCTTCTAAAACAACCGTCTTCTTTATCACATCCTGCATGTCATCCCTCCCTCATAAATGTCAGTTTAGTCCGCCTTTCTCGACAATTTCAAGTGCTGTTTTCGCCTGTATAAACTCAAAATCTTCAATACATTTTCCGTTAAAAGATCCGTCTTCCGTGTAGTGAATATCACCTATCGCAGATTTTAATTCCTCAATCACCTTTTCCTTGTCAAAGGCTGTCGGTTGCTGTAATATTGTTTCTTCCAGTTCGGGTACAACGTCAATAAGAACATTCCCCCTCAAGTCATACATCAGTCTGTCCGCATCAATCAACCTCATTCTGTTCACCTTCCCTTATCTTTTTTAAACAGTCCTCACACAAATAATGCATCGTGTTTCCGCAAGGAGCTTTAGGAAGGGTAAGTTTAAAAATTCTTTTAATAGGCTTATTCCACTCGGACACGCTTCTGAAATTAGGCGCGCCGCAAGTACAATAAGTATGTTTTTCCTCTAATTCAATCGTTGGATACAACATCTTCCATTTCCTCCTCATATTGGTCACAGTCTCCTGTACATATCTCATGCCCCAAAGGACAATCATCAATATCTAGTGGATTTCTTTTATGTTCATCGGCTCTACATATTGCCCCTTCTGGCAGCACATATACCGGAACACTGTCTTGATATATTTCCATTATTCTTCCATTCCCTCCAAATTTTCATCAATCGCCTGTCCGCAGTTCGGGCAATACTTAATATCTAAGCATTGTTTCTGGCCTAGATACCAACCGCATTTACACCATAACCCACTAAATTTCTTGTAATTTCTGTGCGGTTTCTTCGGCTTCTGCTTCTCCACTACTTCCCGGCACTCTTCCACGGTTCCGATCTCACGGTACCGTTGGATTTCTTTTAGGGCGGTGATGCAATATTGCAAACTTCCGACCGTTGCGCTTACTCCCGTTTCCGGAGGATATGCACTATATTCTTCTATCAGGTATTGCAAATCTCTGATCGCTTCATTCTCAGTCATGGTTATCGCTCCTTTCCGGGTGATTCGGACACTCCCTACATTGGTCTATCGGCCAGCAGTATGAACCTCCAGTATATTTGCATGTTTCGGGTTGTTCTGGACGGTATGGCTCTGGATATTGCTTCCAAGCTATAATTTCTGCAACCGGATTTGATAAAACTTTTAACGGAAAAACATACGCAACATCACAAAGATAATCATTCTCCGCGCAAGCGTAGTACCACATTGCTCCTACAGAATAGATTTCACACACCTCTGTATAGGCCGGATGATAGACCTTTTCGTCATCTGGAACCCATGAAGAATCATAATCCGATACCCATTCATGATGCAATATAGTTGCCTGTAATCTCTGTCCCAAAGGCGGAAACTCCTTTTCCACCGGTATCCACCCGTCATTCATGTGCTTGCGGATAATCTCCGCTGCGGCGTTATAAAAGTTGTCTGTACCATCCTCATATCCCTGTGAATACGCATTAAGCACTTCCTGATCTTTACCATTCGGCGGATATTTTGCATATAAATTTTCTTTACGGTTCCCGTCTTTGATTTGTCTCATCTCTTCCAGAATCTTCTCTAATTCCTGCATCAGTCCACCTCCACATTCCCGATTGCAAACTCTGCGCCGCATTCGTCACAGATTACAGTATCTCCTTCCCATTCTGGCCAGTAATCACTCATTCTTTCGTCTTCGAAATCACTGTAACTAACCTCGAACTCTCTTCCGCAATGAGGGCATTCATATTTCACATATTTCGGAGCCATCTCGATTGTAATGTCAGCTTTCTCTAATTCCTGCATCCTCATTCTCCTTTCAGCAGTTCCGGGTTGTCAAAAACGTTTCCTTCTACAAATATGTCAGTCTGATAGCTCCCTTCGCATTCGCATAAAGGAATTGGTTTTTCGTTATCAGGTTGTTGTATGCACCAACACGCCCACGCTTCACAATAAACAACTTTCCCGAAGAAATCTTCTGACGGCTCCATATAGTCGTATGTGTTAATGGATATAATATCATTCTCCCATATCCAATTGCCGTTCTTGTCTACCATGCCGGTGTACTGGCAGATGGTTTCTGGATTTATTTCATACGTTTCAAGAAGCGAATTTCCGGAATCAATTTCGGCTTTATCCGGTATTACTGCGTGTATGATATTATTACACCACTTTAATTTTGCATAATACCCCTCTACCCATTCTCCCTGCAACGTCTTTGCTTTGAAAATAATATTACGCATTTTTTACAAACCTGCCTTTCTCGTCCCTATTGCAAATGCTTTTTCTTGGTCGTTGATTTCTGGCTTGCTCGCTTTTTGGAATCCAGCAACAATTAGACGGGCAATAATCCATGTTTACGTCTTTTCGTTCAATGGTCAGATTATCAGCATACCCATGCGCCAAAGCCCAAGTCCTAAATTCCATATAAGACTTATCCCATTCCATGCAAACTTTAATCCCTCTTGCACCATAATTATCATAATCCCTGTGATTTGGATTTTGGCATCTTGTCTTCATTCCTCTCCATATACGATACAGCCTTGTTTTTGATTCCCCGTGAGTTCTATTTCTGTTTGACAAGTCCTTGTATCTTTTACACCCGCAAGATTTAACCTTTCCTTTTTCGATATCACAAAAATTTTGTTCAGTAAAATTTCCGCAATCGCAAAGAAACAAACCTTTTCTTGGCGTGATGTACTTAATTAACGCAAGTTCAGTTCCGGCAATTTTTTCACCATTATCTATCCGCTTTGCACGGAATAATATTTCTCGCATATTTTTATCCCTCCTTTCGCATCCTCTCCAACTGCCGATTAACCTTATACTCCATCTGCGCTTTTACGGCATCCTCCTTATCATGCTGCATAGCAAGCTGTGTACACATAATCATTACGTCTGCGACCTCAGACCAGGCATTGTCCGGCAATGTAATTTTATCGTTTATATACACTGCATTGTATAGCTCGTCCAAAAGTTCCTGGCATTCTTCTTGCGCCTTCCGGATTTGTGTGTATTTGTCGTAGTGCTCCGATATCTTCCGGATTTTATCCAGCAGAGACGGCTCCATGCTTATGATCTCTATCATGCCTGTTTTACCTCCTTTTCTTCCAATGGCCTACTTCCATCCCGTATATCCAGGGTGATATTTAATTGTTCCTTTATCTCCCGGATATAATCTGCCCACTCTGCAAATCCATTGTCGAGATAATCTGCGCCCTGGTTAAATTTATCCATCCAGCGCTGTACCCTTGTTTCTCCAAATCCAAAAGCATCGTGTAGGGCCGCCACGCTAAGAATAATGAAGCAGTCTCGTGTAATATCTTTAATCTGCCGGCTTGCCTTGTCCAGGTCTTTGCAGGCAAGACTGGTATGTATTCCTGTCACTCCCCGAAAGCGGATTTCTTTTTCCAGGGCCGGTATGCCTCCGTCTTTTACAATTCGTAGGGCCAGCGTAAGACCATCCTCACGGCCCCGCTCATATTCCCGCATCTTATTCATATGTCCTTCCTCTTCCCTCCCTATACCGCTTGTCTATATCCGTACAGCACGCTATAATTAAATCCTGGTAATATTTTTTATTTCCGTACTTTTGGGATAGATCATCGGCGGCGTTTACTAATTCCTGCCAGTATTCGTCTGTGGATTCTGGTAGATAAAATTTCTTCCGGAAGTTCCAGAAGTCCGTCATGAATCTGGATTCTTCCGGGATCTCTTTTGCTTGTATGCTTGCCATGGCACCCCCCCCCTATCGTAACCACAAGTAACCGGTACGGAACCGCACTTTTTATCAAAGCGGTTACCGCAAAAACCTAGTATTTATGCGGGTTTGCGGGCACAGTAACCGGAGTAACCGCATTTTTTAACTCTCTATATAGCGGAAAAATATTTTTTACACATTTGCATATTTTTTTATTTTATATATATGTAAAAAGTAGGTGGTTACTGCGGTTACCGGTTACTCTTTATCTGAAAACTACATCATAATCATTTGATATTTCTGTAAATTCAGTGTTGTTTTGATTTATATCATCTACAATTTTAAGGAAAACACATCTCGTCTTTACTCCACCAATGCTCTTAAGTTTTGTTGTCCTTCCATCTTCGGTGATAATCAAGTCTTTCTTTTTGGCCCAGGATAGAAATGATTTTTTGGAAAATCCACCTTCTTCGCAAAGCTGATCAAAGGCGCTGCTGTGAAATATAGCAAGCATAAATTCACACCCAGGATTAGGAGGTTCTGTCACACCCCATTTTTCACAATGCGTATCATAGTCGAATCTTTGTTCATTCATGACCACTTTGTCCACCAGATACCTATAGCATCTTTCGTTGTCAGACACTTCATTACGGTCTATAAGCGTGTTTTTGGCTTCTTCCAAAGATATATAGCATCCATCCTTAAAAAGATAATCTGTGGCTATTTTATCGGCTGTGAGGACTATACTAAGGGATATGCTCTGCTTCTGCATCTTGCTGTCTGAATACAATTCCTTTTGGATATCTTTTTGTATTTTCTTAATTTGGTCCATGCCGATATCCTTTACTGCTTTGACAAAGTCAATTCCTGCAAACCCGTAGTTTTTCTTTAGTATTTCTGCTGTGTTTTGCGGATCTGAATAGACTTTTTCTCCGCATTCTACTTCCAAAATCCTGTTTAATGCCCCTCCCTGTGATACATAACTTTGTAAAGGTCTTTCCCCGTTCGTAAGGATTGCAAGGCTCCATCGGTTTTCGCGGTTTATGCCAAGCTCTTTGTTTGATCGGCTTTTACCTTTTCCGGAGCAGAGATCATAAACAATGCCCTCAAAGTTATCCCTTATTCTGGCAGATGTCTTACTGGTATCATCCAGGATCATTGGCAGATTATTAAGCATATCGGCTTTAGCTTCCAATGCCACATCTGTAGTCTTAAAGTCTCCGATATACCGGCTCTCTGACGGATTCGCCCAGACAGATGCAGCCACCATAAGTGTTACGGTTTTACCGCCCTCTGTTTCCCCCCATAGATCCACAAAAAAAGGTAATCCACCAAGGACATTAACCAAAATACTTGCAAAAGACGCTGCCAGCATAAATTTAGGCTCGATTCTTCCGGATCTGCGGATCTCTTTAATGTGTTCGTACCAGATTTCACGGCTGCCGTGATCCTGTATTGCTTCAAACTGCTGCCGAAACCGTATATCTCCATCAAAGACGATTTCTGTATCGTATGGCAAAAATCCTTCACCAATCCAACCAAGCTTACTGCTGGAATACTGGATATCTATGTAATCATCGTTCAGGTTTTCCACATCCGCCAGATACTTGACAAGATATTTTGCATTTTCGGATGTTACGGATATGCCCAATTCTGACAGAGAAACAATTTTACTTTGCGAAGTTACGATTCCTTTTGGTACGATAAGTTCCTTCCAGGATCCATTCCTTTTGTATGCAAGCTTTATCTGTTCTTTTCCGGTTTCCAGATTTTTAAGACGTTCTACTGGCAATATTGGGTGATAACACGCTTGTATATCTGGCGCTCCAGGATTAGGATTCCGTATAAAAATCCCTTCGTCCGTAGCAATCCAATTCCGGCACTGCATCCTGTCGTATGGGCTGTCAGAAAAATTCGTCCAGTTGTCTAATATAGATGGTTCAGACTGTTTTTCCCGGCGCTGTCTTTTTATTTCCCGCTCGACTTTTTTATAAGCCTTTACGATCTCCTGGAACTCTCTTTTCTTACCAAGCTCAGCGGCCCGGTCTTCCAGAGAAAGCAATAGCCTAGCCTTATATATCTCGTCTTCCTGGTCAAAAACTTCTGAAATTACCTCGTCCGACAGGATCGTATCTGCTGTTAATTGGTTCAGCGGAACCAAGTTTATCACCTCACTTTCAGTATGGTATTCCGTTTAGTTCTCCGTGGATATACAGCTGTTTTTGCAGGCCGTTATGTGCTTCACACCATACATCAGACAGCGGATCAGACCGCCTTTTTATTATCCTAAACGCTTCCAGAAGATCTATATTTGCCTTCCGAATAGATTCTTCCTTATCCCTTTTTTTACGCTCCATTTCGATCCGTTTACGGGCTTTATACAGTGCTAAATCGGATGAGAAAGATGGCTTTTCATATTCTCCACCAAGCTCCCGGAAGGCTTCTTTGAAAGATATATTTTCCATGTTTTCTACAAAGGTAAATATGTCACCGGAGGCCCCACATCCAAAGCAATAATAGCTGTCTTTATAGATCTTCATGGATCCGGTCTTTTCTTTGTGAAAAGGGCATTTTATAAAACCTTTTGAGTTTGGATGCAGTCCGTATCTTGCAAGGATATCTGTCATGGTGTATGTGGATTTAATTTCCTGCTTATTCATTTTCACCACCAAGAATTCTGATAATCTCGTTTCCAGTTTCGTTTTTACTGCAAAACACAAAATCACATCCGTATTTCCTTTTTTGTGTGTTAAGTATTTTATACAATGTTTCTCCGGTCGTGGCTTTCGTCTCAACGGTTTCCCACTTCCTGGTATCCGGATTATATGACCGTTTGTACCGCCTTGGGTTGTCCCACCATGGCACATCTTCCAAGCTCTCTATACCGTTCCCATGCTCTACCAAGAAAACAATCTTAATTCCGTTTTCATTTGCACGGATTAACTCTCTACGGAACCGGTCATGATCCTGGCAGACATTGCAGCATAACTCGGAAAGGTTCTGTTTCCGATCTACCACCAGTCTGGGATTATCATAATTCATATAATCCCCAACCAGGAGCTTAGATACCGGATGTTTTATGCCTTTTTCATCAAAAGTTTTAAGGATCTTTTTTATTGCCCTCGCCTTTTCTCTGCTGTCAATCTGTATAACCAAAATATCCACTCCTAATTAAATGGAAGTTCTTCATCAAGTCCATCTGGTATATTCATAAAATCATCATCTCCTGGAGCTGGCCTACTATTTTGTTCGGGATCGTGATTTGCGTTGTTCGCAGATTTGCTTTCTCCAAATCCAACATTCTCAGCAACAACATCGGTTGTGTAGATTTTTTGCCCGTCCTGGTTCGTATAAGATCCTGTCTGTATTCTTCCGGTAACTTCAATTTTCATTCCTCTTACAAACCACTTTTCAATAAATTCAGCCGTTTTCCCAAAAGCAATAATGTTCGGGAAATCTGCTTTTGGGCCATTTTCCTGCGTAAATTTCCGATCAACCGCAATAGAGAATCTTGCAATAGATGTCCCACCATCCGTGTATCTAATATCCGGATCTCTGGTAAGTCTCCCAGTAAGGTTTACACTATTCATTTTTCACCTCCGAATTTTTTCATAACATCTTCCCAATGCTTTATGATGTTTATATACTGTTTATAGTTCAGATCCTGCATCGTTTTTACGCCGTATAATTTTAAAAGCCCATCTACATTCACGTTATCAGACTGGCATCTGTCAAACAAAGCTTTTATATCGGTCTGGCTAGGCTTTTCTGGGTATTCTGTTCCAGAAGAGGGTATTTGCGCAGGAGCATCTTGTTTGTCCTGTTTTTTTGTTTTGCCTTTTAAGTCATTACTGTAATTTTGGTCTGGATCGTCACCTGTTATGATTTTGTATGCTTTAAGCAGGGCGTATTTGTCTGCGTAAGTCATTGCCTTGCCTGGTGCCTTGTCCTGCGGATCAACTCCATCCCCATAAGTAACAATGTCTATGTACTCCTCTGGTTTTTCCGTGTTTACGAACCTATATATTACCTCCAGCCTCATAAAAAGCTGCTTGGTTTCGCTACCATCGGACTTTACAGACGTCAAAACAGAATTATCAATAATCCTTCGCCCAAAAGGGTAGCTATATACCCCATGCTTAGCTTCGATCGGCTTTACTGCTGCAAGCACATCCGCCTCTCCAACAGCCTTGTACTGGTTCTTTCCCCATCCAACATTAAGGTTTTTCGCTACTGCTGTGATCTCTTCTGTAATAGCGCTCATTTTTTCGTAGATATTCATTTTCCCACCTACCTGTCATATACAACTAATTTTGATGCTTCAATAATTAATAAGCTTGCAATATCTTTTAGGGACAAGGTGGATTCATTCCCAATCTCTATCAGGGCATTATAAGCATCCACCGATACCTTTATGCATGGCCTATCACCTTGCTTTGCCGGGATTAAATTTCTTCCCGGAATATGTATCTTATTTGTGTGTATCCTCCAATCTTTTTACGTCTGTAAGAGATTTGAGCGCCTGTGAGTAGCTTGCGATATTCCTCGCCTTGTAGGACGCCACCAAATCATTATCCGCTATTACAGACATTTCTTCTTCCAGAAGTCGCTTTACCTCTTCGACCATTTCTTCAATATTCATTTAGGCGCGCCTCCTTTTTTAAGCTTCGGACATATTCCAATGCACAGTCAAAATGCATTGCTTGTCCACAGAGATCTACTATATCGTCCCCGTAATGCGTGGCGTCCTCTGCGAATATTTCTTGATCGCAATATCCGCATTTACCAAGCACGGGCCGGGTATCTTCATTATTATTTTCCATATATCATTTCTCCATTTGTTAAATTAATCGAGTACGAATTAGCCTGATTTGGAATATCAATTCCAAGTATCGCGCACACCACGGACAAATCCGGATATTTGGTGGATTTTACATACCTGTCGACCGCATCTATTAGTGCCTTATAAACGTTGTTGTCCATATTTTTATTCCTCCGTAAAATGTTTTTCCATTAAGTCTGCAATCAGCAAATATTCATCGGCTATCTTCCCGTTTCTAGTGTTTTTGGCCTGATCTCTAAATTCATTTAGGTCTCCATAAAAGCAACCACATCTAACATGCACTTTTCCGTCTTTACACCTAAAAAACGTAGTGTTTCTGTATTCTGTTCCAAAACCCTTAATGGTTGCATAATCGGCATTACCGTAGACCCAGGCATTACCGCAGACCCAGGCATCACCGTAGACCCTGGCATTACCGTAGACCCAGGCATTACCGTAGACCTCGGCATCACCGTAGACCCTGGCATCACCGTAGACCCTGGCATTACCGCAGACCCAGGCATTACCGTAGACCCTGGCATTACCGTAGACCCAGGCATTACCGTAGACCTCGGCATCACCGTAGACCCTGGCATCACCGTAGACCCTGGCATTACCGCAGACCCAGGCATTACCGTAGACCCTGGCATCACCGTAGACCCAGGCATCACCATCATGACTTAGATTCTCCTCTTTTTCGATGTATCCCCCAAGCTCTCCAGCTTCAACATTTCCAAAACTTACGAGCGCTTTAATTTGGAATAATTTTCTTCCTAAAAACAATTTTGTATTTGTGGTTAATTCGAATTTTTTTGACATATTATCCTCCATGTTTTATAATTACATCGTAGTTATTTGCTTTGCCGGACTATCTTTGCCCCTGTTCCGGCAGAGCATGTTTTATTATTGGTAGTCTCTATTGGTGGCCACCATAAAATAAAGCACCAGCACTCCCACTGCAAATCCAATCATGCCCTGGTCATACTTTCCATCCATCCTCCAAAAAGGGAGATAGGTGGACAGGCATCCGATTGTAAAAGATACTGTCAGGTCTCTAATTAATGGGAATATTTTTCTTTTCATTGCCGCTCTCCTTCCTGCAAAACTATAATTTCTTTTAATATCGGGCAAATCCGGGCCACTTCCTGAGGATTAAAGTCCTCTACGTATTTGCGAAGCGCCCTGTCCCTAAGTCTCTTCCTATTTGCCATGTAGTCCCGGTAGACGTAGTAATTTACGCTACGAGGAGAATCTTCCGACAAAGCGCTGTTTGGATATCTTCCAGCTACGATTTGTTCGGAAATCTCTGTAAAGATTTTTCTGTAGTAGCTTTCGGACATTTCTTCGTACTCCGATAATTGCTTTGCTGTCATAAATAGTTTAGGTACGGATTTACCTGTCTCTATATATGTTCTGCTATACGTCTCGCTCACCTTCTATCTTGCCAGAATATGGCGATAATAATCAGCAGTGCGATACCGCCGATAGCACCCAAGATTAATCCACAGATAAATTCTGGGATGTACATTTAATCACCTTCCTTTACTCTAAAAAATACTCAATACTTACACCGAAGTAATCTGCCAGGATTTTGAGTTTGTCGACTTTAGGCTGGCTTCTACCATTCTTCCAGTAAGACAAGATGTTCTCTCCTATCCCCGTATCTTTAGATACCTGATATGCTGTTTTGTTGGTTTTTTCCAATAACTCAGCAAATTTTTCGTACAAGATTCAGACCTCCTTTCGTGATTATTGTCTTGAAAATACTTCACAAATGGTATATGCTAAATGTATCAAAACTAATAACGAAACATTAAGCAAACGCAATTGTTAGTATTTACTTAAATTACTTTTCCTTTCGTAAGTATAGTACTACATTTGTGTTTACATGTCAAGCCAAAATACTAACTATTTCGTAAGTATTTTAAGTTTGTGAAAGGAGCACAAATTATGTATGAGATTTTTGAACATCTTTTACAAAAATTTGGTGTTACTCCTTACAAAGTAAGCAAACAAACAGGACTACACATCGGCCGAAAACTCACCATCCATTCTTTGCGGCACACTCACGCCAGCTTAATGATGGAAAATGGCATGGATGAGCAGTCCATAGCCCGCCGCCTGGGACATACCAGTAGCAAGGTAACAAAAGAGATCTATCTCCACGTAACCAAAAAGATGCAGGAGAAGGAAAACCAGAAAATAAAATCCATCCGAATTTTAAATTAGTTTGCCCCTTTTATGCCCCTCGGAAGTGATAAAAATAATGAAAAAATATGTAAAAAGGTATTGACTATTGGTGTCCAATATGATATATTATAATCACAGAAAGGAAAAATAAGGAGGTTGCAAAAAAATGAAAGAGATTACAGATAAGGTTCTTGAAAGCGTAGCGGTATATATGGATGATGATTTAAGAGAGTGGACACACTACCACTACTGCGGAGAAAGCAATGATGAGTTCTTAAAACAATATTTTTTAAGATTATGCTACGAACAGGGAGAGGAAAAAGCGGAAGAATTTGAACAACTTCTCTGGAATGAATTTGAAATCGATATTGATAATCTGGTAAGCTACGAAGAAAAAAGAAACGCAATTGAGGAATATATATAAGGATAAAAATACAAAAAATTAAAGAATAGAGGACAGATGTATGCAAGTAAGAAGAAATATCATGTTCGCAAAAGCTGGCGGCACAGCCGGAAAGAACAGTAAAAACTATAAGATATCGCTCCCGGCGGATATGGTCCGGGAATTGGGAGTTACAGAAGAGGACAGAAGCGTGACTCTGACATGTGAGGACGGGAAGATAGTGATCGAAAAAGATAAAAAATTTATCTTAAAAATGCAAAAACCCTTGACT
>OESB01000188.1_pt1 | contig 17167 bp, 13 predicted proteins | sample 1540131 | NCBI WGS metagenome assembly OESB01 (sample SAMEA3891888, study PRJEB23780) | metagenome | biome: terrestrial biome; feature: animal house; material: Caecal content | place: Italy | collected 2015-05-05 | reverse complement strand
GAAATATATGGAGGAATTAGGAACCTATAAGCCTCAATTTTCACAGATTATTGATGTGTATGCAGATATGGTGTACCAGTACAACGTTTTGTCAAGGGAATTTGCGTTACAAGGATATCAATGCTCTGTTGATACAGAGCGGGGAGGAGAAAAGAAAAATCCGATCCTTGTCACACTGGAAAACCTCCGGAAGGATATAGGGACTTATTCCGATCGATTGATGCTGACCGCAAAATCCTATAGCGACGAATTAAAAAAGCCAAAGGAAGAAAAAAGTGCATTTTCAGTTTTCCTGGAGAGCCATAAAAAATAGTTATGGAATTAAAGCATATAAATTCTAAACATTTTAAAACTGCATATAGATATGCAGAAGATATTATAAGCGGCAAAAAAAAAGCAAACGAGGACAGACGGTTAGCGTGCCAAAGGTTTATTTCTGACCTTGAGCGGGATGATTTAGATTTTTGGCAAGACGATTTTGATTTTGTAATCGACTTGATTGAAGGGTGCATACACCATGTTCAGGGAGAAGATCAGGATGGGGTATCTTTTAGAGGAAAGCCACTTAAATTGACTGATTGGCAAAAATTTGTTTGCATTAATCTTTTTGGATTTTTCTGGCGTGGAACAACAATGCGTAGATACACGGAAGCATTAATTTTTCTTCCGAGAAAACAAGGAAAAACTTCGTTTTCGGCGGCATTAGCAGAAGCAAAAAGTATTTTAGACCGAAAATCCGGGGCCAAGACTTACATAGTAGCAAATTCAGTGAAGCAAACAATGGAATCTTTTGGATTTTTGAATGATAACATTGAAGCACTTCGCCCTGATCTTAACAAATTGCGTATTCGAGATAATAACCAAGAGCATAGTATCTATATGGACTTTGGCGATGGAACGGCAGAAATTTATGCGATTGCCAACCAGGAAGACAAACTCGATTCTTTGAATTGTAATTGTCTGATATTAGACGAGCTGCATTCATGGAAACGTGCAGGAGCAAAGAAATATACATTAATGAAAAATGCTATGAAGGCATACCGAAACAAGTTGCTTATTGGTATTTCCACCGCAGGAGATATTCCAGATGGATTTTTAGCGAACCGAATCAAAACACTACATAAGGTACTAAACGGAACAATAAAGGATAAAGCCTATGATAGTTATTTTGCATTTATATGTAAAGCAGATCAAAATTCTGATGGTGACATTATAAACAGCAAGGGTAATGTTACTACGTTAGATGATCCAGAAGTTTTAGAGATGTGTACACCGTCCATTGGTATAACAGTGACGCTTAAGGAGCTTTTGGACGATGCAAGCCAAGCTATGAATGAACCTCAGCTTCGGATGGAATATTTAAATAAAACCTTAAATGTATTCACCAATGAACTTCGTGCGTATTTCGATATCAATGAATTTATAAATTCCGATGCGGAATATAGTTGGAACTTAAAACAGCTTTCCAGGATACCTATTAATTGGTATGGAGGGGCAGACCTATCGAAGCTGCATGACCTTACTGCTGCGGCGTTATATGGAAATTACAAAGGAGTAGATATATGTATTACACACGCTTTTTTCCCGATTGTAGCTGCTTACGAAAAAGCAGATCAAGATAACATACCTTTATTTTGGTGGAAAGAAGAAGGATGGCTTACTATGTCAAATACAAAGACAGTTTTGTATGACGATATTGTAAACTGGTTTATTTCCATGAGGGAAATGGGATTTAAAATTAAAACAGTCGGATTCGATAAAAAATTTGGACGCGAATTTTTTACAAAAATGAAAAAAGCAAGATTTCGAATAGTTGATCAGCCTCAAACGTATTTTGTGAAATCTGAGGGGTTTAGACGAATCGAAGTAATGGTTAAAAATAAAAAATTTTATTATGTAAATTCGGCTGCTTACGAATATTGCGTGCAAAACGTGAGAGCTATTGAAAAAACAGATGATGCGATACAATATGAAAAATTGGATGGAGACGGAGGAACAAAAAGAATTGACCTTTTTGATGCTTCCGTTTTTGCTTGTTGCCAGATGCTTAAAGGCATGGAACGGTCAGACAGAGCGAATGAGTGGTTTGGAAAGGAGAGCAAAGAATGAGTAAAAAGAAGAAACAGAAAATGAAGACGAGGGCCGAGCCAACGAGCCGGACAATGTCGTGGTTATGTAGCCAGGAAGCCTTTGATACACTTACTTGCCAGGGGTATACAAGCCTCGACCATAACCCGGAAATAATTACCGGGGTAAATAAGATTGCGAAACTGATCGGGGCCATGACCATACACCTGATGCAGAATACCGAAAATGGAGACATCCGAGTTAAGAATGAGCTTAGCCGGAAGATAGACATAAATCCAAATACAAATATGACCAGGGCGACGTTTGTCCAGTGGATAGTTACCACTCTATTCTTGTACGGAGACGGGAATGCTGTGGTGTATCCGCAGTTCCGGCGAGGGTATCTTAGGGATTTAAAGCCAGTTCCGGCAGCCATGACAAGCTTTATGCCGGATGGAATTTGGGACTACAAAGTGCTGATTAATGGAGCGGAGTATAGCCCGGATGAGGTACTGCATTTTGTCCTTAACCCTGGAAATTATTATCCGTGGAGAGGACAAGGATTACAGGTGGCCTTAATGGATGTAGCCAATAATTTAAAGCAGGCTGCGGCTACAGAAAAAGGGTTTATGCAAAGCAAATGGAAACCGTCCATTATCGTAAAGGTCGATGCCTTAACAGAAGAGTTTGCATCCCCAGAAGGACGGTCGAAACTGCTTGCAGATTATATAGATACATCCCAAGTCGGAGAACCCTGGATGATTCCGGCAGAGCAATTCCAGGTCGAACAGATTAAGCCGTTATCCTTATCGGATTTAGCTCTGGCAGATATGGTACAGCTGGACAAAAAGACCGTGGCGTCTATCCTAGGAGTGCCGCCTTTTGTTTTGGGCGTTGGAGATTTCCACCGGGAAGAATGGAACAACTTCATTAATTCCACGATCATGCCGATTGCGCAGATGATTGAGCAGGAATTAACCAAAAAGTTATTGTATAGTCCTGACTTGTATTTCCGGTTCAATCCGAGAAGCCTGTATAACTACGAATTAAGGGATATGGCAGCTATTGCCGATGACCAATATATCCGAGGGATTATGAGCCGTGATGAGGTAAGGGATTGGATTGGATTGCCGCCAGCATCGAACGAAGAGGATTTAATTATCCTAGAAAACTATATTCCTGTGGGTATGATTGGAGATCAGAAAAAACTCGTGCAGAACGGAGGTGAGTGAGTGGAACAGAGAATTTTACAGATGAAAGATATGAAAACCCGCGAGGAAAACGGAAAGAGATACCTGGAAGGGTATTTTGCTGTTTTCGGAGAACCTTATCAGGTCTGGGACGGATGGGTTGAGACGATTGAACGCGGAGCATTTGCAAGGTATCTGGCGAGCGGCGAGGATGTGAAAGTCCTCTGGAATCATGATAGCAACATCGTCCTTGGCTCTACAGGCAACGCGACCGCCGCGCTCAGGGAAGACGAAACCGGACTTTTTGGTTCTGTGGAGATCAACGAAGCAGATCAGGAGGCAGTAAACGGATATGCCCGCGTCTCCCGCGGTGATGTTACCGGCTGCTCTTTCGGTTTTGATATCGCAAGGCAGGAAGAGTGGTGGGACGAAGAGGGTGTTTACCACACAAAGATCACCGAGGTGGATCCGCTCTACGAGGTTTCCCCATGTACCTTCCCGGCATACAAGGCAACAAGTATTTCTGCCAGGAATAAAGATAGCCTGGAAGAAGCAAAAAAACGATATTCGGAAGCACAGAAAAAGAAAATGGATGAATGGCGAGAAAATATGAAAACCCGCCTGAAAGGAGAATGAAATGGCACTTAGACAGATTATGCTCAGCCGGAAGATTGAGCAGAAGAGAAATGAATTGGAGAGCCTGAGAGCAAAGGATGCGGAATTTGATAAAAGAGAAGCAGAATTAGAACAGGCGATTGAAGAAGCAAAAACAGAAGAGGAACAGGCGGCGGTAGAGGAAGAAGTAACGAAATTCGATGCTGAAAAAGCCGCCCACGAAGAAGCAAAGACAAATCTGGAGACAGAAATTGGCGGATTGGAGGCAGAACTTGAGGCTTCCGAAGCAGATCCGCCAGCACCGGAAACCAGAAACGCATTTAAAGAAAAGAAAGAAAGGACAAGAACAGGGATGAGAGTAGATGTTAATATCCGGGCATTGCCGATGAGTAAGCGAGCATTTGATGCACTGCCAATGGAAACAAGAGAGGAAATTGTACAGAGAGAAGATGTAAAAACCTTCCTGGGACAGATCCGGAGCATGAAGGGACAGTCCAGGGCAATCCAGGGCGGTGAACTGGAAATCCCGGTAGTATTTCTGGAGCTGATCTCTGAGAACATGTATAGATATTCCAAGCTTCTGAGACGTGTTCGCGTAAGAACCGTACCTGGACAGGCAAGACAGACCATTGCTGGAACTGTTCCAGAAGCTATATGGACAGAGATGTGCGGGGCCATTAACGAACTGTCCTTCCAGTTTAACCAGATCACACTGGATGGCTATAAGGTAGCTGGATATATTCCAATCTGCAACAGCTTACTGGAGGACACTGTAAGTAATTTGGATCTGGCATCCTGGATCGTGGAAATGCTTTCCGAAGCAATCGGTCTGGCAGAAGACAAAGCAATCCTTTACGGAAAAGGCGCTGCCGCGCATATGCCGCTTGGTATTGTTACTAGACTGGCACAGGCAACTGCTCCGGCTGGATATCCAGCAACAGCACCGGCATGGCAGAACTTGTCTACTACAAACATTAAAAAAATTAACGGAACATCTCTTACTGGTGCAGAATTTTGGGCGCAGTTAATGCTTGCCACCGGAAATACCTTTACCAAGTATAATCGTGGCGAAATGTTCTGGGCAATGAACAGCAAGACCTATGCGCAGCTTAGATCTAAGCTTATTACGTTTACCGCTACTGGAGATATTGTTGCAAATCTGTATGGCTCTCTTCCAATTATTTCCGGAGATATAGATATTCTGGAGTTTATTCCAGATGGAGACATTATTGGCGGATATGGAGACCTGTACCTGTGGGTAGACCGTGCATCCATGCAGATCGAGTCCTCCAGAGAAGTGCAGTTTATCCAGGATAACACTGTATTCCGTGGAAAGGCCCGTGCAGACGGGGCACCAGTAATCCCTGGCGCATTTGTGGCTATTAACATTAATAACACAAATGTTACTACTGCTATGGATTTTGCAGCAGATACGGCGAACGATGCTGACCTTATCGACCTGGCGGTAGAAACAGAAACTTTAGTACCAGGAGAATTTGACCCGGATACTCTTGCATATGCAATCACTGCGACCGGAACGTCTGGAAAAGTAGAAGCAACTACCGCACAGGCGGCGGCTACTGTAGAAATTGCATACAATGGAAAGAATGTGCGTAACGGCGGAACTATTACATTTGTTGCAGATAACACCGCACATCCGCTGACTGTAACTGTTAAGAACGGAAATGCTGTGAAGGTATATACCGTAAACATCACGAAAGCGGGCGGCTGATTATGACAAAAGAGGATAAGCTTAAAATTTTAAAGCAGGATTTGCAGATGCTTACGTCCTCTAATGATTCTTTTCTTCTCTCTTTGCTGGATGCAGCCGCTACGGCTATCCAGCGGGAGGGGATAACGCTTGTTGAAAATGATATGGATATAGATATGGCGGTGATACAATACGCCGCCTATTTATTCCGCAAGCGGGCTAGCAACGAGACGGAAATGCCTAGATTTTTGCGGTGGAGGCTTAATAATATCCTGTTTAGCCAGAAAGGGCGTGCAACATGACTTTTGATGATGGGATCCTGACCATATATAGCACAGAAAATATCGGAGAGCCAGGGATGAAGCCAGAGATAGGTCTGGTGGAAAAAGAACAATTTTATTACAGCTTTGATACCCTTGGGATTAGCCGATATTACACGGCGTTGCAGGCACAGCAACAAATAGAGTCTGTGGTTAACATACCGGGATGGCCAGAGATAGCAACTACAGATGTCTGTGCTTTGGAAAGCGGAGACCAATTCAGGATAGTCATGCGCCAGCCACAATTAGATGATGATGGATTAAGGATAACAAAATTATCACTGGAAAGGATGGAGGAGAAATATGCTATCAAAACTGAAAATAATCCCTGAAATCCTATCCGGGATAATCCCAGGGAATGTTTACCATTATGAAGCATTTAAGGCTTACGATAAGTACATTGTTTGGGCAGAGGACTCCGAGGGCGAATCTTTGGAAGCGGATAATTACAAGGCAGAACAGTCCATACAGGGAACAATCGATTATTTTACCAAACAGGAATACGACGAAAATGTAGATAAGATACAAGCCGCATTGGTAGCGAATCGTATATCTTTTTATCTTAATTCTGTCCAGTATGAATCTCCGGACGAGGGATACGCCGGATATATCCATTATGAGTGGGTGTGGGAGGTGTCCTGATGGCAAAAATCGAATTTAAAGGCGTTGATGAGTATGCGAAGGTACTTGCTGCACTTGGTAATGAATCCGAAGAGATTGTGAAAAGCGCTGTGTACAAAGGAGCCGCTATTGTAGCGGACGAAATCAAATCCGGGATTAACTCCATACCGATACAAGAAGGAGATAACGGCCTTCCTCCGGTCGGGACACCAGAAAATAAGCTTTATGGAATAAGCCGGAAGCAGAAAGGTGATCTGATGGATAGCTTCGGATTGGCCCCAATGGAAAATGACGGAGATTATATCCAGACAAAAGCAGGCGTGGACGGATATGGAAGCATACCGACAAAAAAATATCCTGGCGGCGTGCCAAATGTGATGCTTATGCGCAGCATCGAGAGCGGAACGTCTTTTAGGGATAAACACCCGGTATTTCGACAAGCAACAAATCGCGCGAGGAAACGAGCAGAAGAAGCAATGAAAAATGAAATAGATAACCAGATGCAAAAGTATTTTTGAGTAAAGGAGAAAAGATAAATGGCTATTAAAGGCTTAACAACTCCGGTCTTTGCGGATTATACATTTAACGGCGCGCAGGCGTCTTATGTAAATGGCTTTGTGTGTGGAAGCGCCATCGAGTATGGTGTGGAAATCGAAACATCTGATAATAATCCGCTGTATGGAGATGACCGGATTATTGAGAACGACTACGGAACCTTTAACACTGGAACTTTGACACTTAACACGTCAGACCTTACACAGATTGATTCTAAACGGCTTCTTGGACTTAAAGAAGTACAGGTATCCGTAGGGAGCGGATCCGTGACAGAACTTGTGACGGACGATGATACAAAAGCGACCCCTAAAGGATTTGGAATCATCGAAACGCACCAGATTAATGATGTAGATAAATACAGGGCAGTTATCCTTTGCAAGGTAAGCATGGGAATCCCGCCGGAAGCAGCTACAACAAAAGGCGAATCCATAGAGTGGCAGACAAAAGAAATTGAAGGAACAGTAACGAGATCGGATGAAAATACAGCGAATTACAAACATCCATGGAAGCGTGAAGCGTGGTTTGATAGCCACGATGAAGCAATGGCGTATTTGCGCACCGTGCTAAATGCATTGGATACAGTAAATGCTACGTCTGCTGCTGGAACAGCTGCTGGAGAAACAATTATTACGATTGTGAATCCGTCTGAAACCGGAACGTACAAATACAGTGCAACCGGCCCGCTCCCGACATACCAGCAGGATTTATCTACAGGATGGACAGAGCTTCCAGAGGATGGCGAAATTACGGCTACCAATGGCTCCACCTTATATCTTGCCCAGGCAGATGCATCCGGAAAAGCGATTGGCGCTGGAACTGTAACTGTAGTTGCAAATGGGGGATAATCATGAACCGAATTACCTATGTAAAAATTGCAGGGAAGAGCTATCCAATGAGCTTTTCCCTTGGAGCATCCAAAAAAATTATTGAAAAATACGGAAGCGCGCAAAAAATGCAGACGGCAATGAAGAAGTCGGATGATGCGGAAAAACTATCCATTGTTACAGATATGCTGGCTCTGCTTATTGCACAGGGATGTGCGTATAAAAATTATTTTGAGAAGGACATTCCGGCCCCGGACGATGCTCCGATTATTGACGGAAAATGGACGCCGCTCCCGGCAGAAGTGATTGAGATTGCTTTGGGCGTAATGGATGTGGCGGAAGTCACACAAAAAATTGAAGAGTGCATATCCATTGGAAGCAAGAAAGAAGTCGAAGGGAGACCAGAAGGAAAAAACGCAAGCGCCGCACAAGTGTAGAATCGCTTGTGTGGCTTGATGTAGCGGCAAGACGGGCAAGCATACCTTATTTGGAATATACATCTATGCCAATTGGAGAGCTATCTGATTTTGCAGACTTTTGGGCCGCATCTGAAGGAGCCGTGAAGCTTATAGACAGAAGCGACAAAGAATTTATACCGGAGGTGATGTAATGGCGTATGATATTGGCCCTAAGATTGGTATAAAGGGCGAGGCTGAATTTAATAGACAAATAAAACAGATAAATAATTCTCTCCGGGAATGCGGCTCTGAAATGAAGGCTCTTTCCAGCAAATTTGAAGAAAACGCAAATTCGCAGGAAGCGTTAATTGCCAAAAATAAAAATCTTGCAAAAGAATATGATTTGCAAAGGCAGAAAATGAGTTTGCTGGAAAGCCAATATGATAAACAGTCCGCTAAGTTAAAAGAATTAGCAGACGCATACCAAAAGGCGCAGGCAGAAAACGGCGAAATGTCCAGCGAAGCACTAAAGGCAGAAAAAGCTTTTAATAGCCAGGCTGAAACAGTGTCTAAGCTAAGCGTAGCAATAAACGAAACACAGAACTACATGAACCGCTTAGATAACGCCATGGGGCAGAACAGCACTAAACTTGATGAGATTGCACAAGGGGCAAGAGACGCGGCAACAGGAATGGAAGTTTTAAGTGATGCCGCCGGAGAAACAGGAGAAAATCTGGATAGTATCGGAGACAAAATAGATGCCGGAAATCTTATGAATGCTGCCGATACATTGTCCGGAGTCGGAGATAAGATAGCCGAATTTGGACAAAAGGCAACAGAATCTTTTGCTACATTAGAGAGCACCACGAGTAAAGTAAACAGCTATTTTGGACTTACCGGAAAAGCAGCTGAACAAATGGGAAGCACAATAGAAAATGTGTTTAAAACCGGAGTTACAGATAGCTTGGAAGAAGTCGGAGATGCCGTAATTACCGTAAATAATAACCTAAAAGATCTAGATCCATCTCGGCTTGAAGCGATTACAGAGCAAGCAATAACAATGGAACAGGTATTCGGGTCGGATATGAATGAAACCATGCGTGGTGTAAATGCCTTAATGGTAAATTTTGGTCTGGATGCTCAGGAAGCTATGGATTATTTGGTGGAAGGCTCCCAGAATGGACTGGATAAAACACAGGAGTTGGGGGATAACATTTCCGAATACTCCGGAAAGTTCGCCCAAGCCGGATACTCTGCATCTGAATACTTCCAGCTTTTACAAAATGGTTTGGAAGGTGGAGCGTACAACCTGGACAAGGTAAATGACTCCATAAACGAGGTTACAACAAGGTTATCTGATGGAACAATAGCAGAGTCCATAGGGTCTTTTAGTACGCAGACGCAAAATTTATTTGCAGAATGGCAAAGTGGAGGCGCAACACAAAAAGAAGTAATAAATTCCATTGTGGCGGATATCGCAAATGCAACAACGCAGCAGGAGGCTTTAACTTTAGCTGCATTAGCATTTGGAACATTGGGAGAAGATGCTAATCTAGGTGTTATCACATCTCTTACAACTTTAGGGGATACTTATAATTCCGTGGGCGGTGCTGCAAACCAGATGCTTACATCTACCACAACTCCAATGCAGGAGATACAGGCAAAATTAAACGAGTTACAAATTGCCTTGGCTCCATTAGGAGCACAGTTGCTTAATCTTGCGACAACGATTTTACCGCCTATTGTAGATAAGATAGTAGAGTTAATACAGTGGTTTACAAATCTTAATCCGCAAATACAAATGGTAATCGGACTCGTGGCGGGAGTAATAGTTGGATTCACAACGCTTGCACCTATAATATCTGCTGTGTCTGCGGCATTTGCAGCGTTAAATGCGCCTGTCGCAGCAATAGTCGGAGTAATAGCCTTAGTAGTGGCAGCAATAGCCACGCTTACGCCAGCCATACAAAATTTGTGGAACACGAATGAGGGATTTCGGAGCGCCGTGCAGTCTATTTGGAGCAGCATCCAAAATATAATCCAAACTGTTATATCGGCTGTACAAAGCATAATTTCCAGCTTTGTAGAGTTGGTAACAGCAATCTGGAATCGCTGGGGAGACTCCATAATGGAAGTCGTAAACAGCGTAATGACCTATGTCAGCGATTTTATTTCAAATGTGCTTAATATAATCCAAAATATCATTAATGCTTTTACATCCGCAGTAAACGGGGACTGGAAGGGATTTTGGGATTCCGTAAAAAATATAGTGCAATCTGTTCTTAATATAGTAAAGTCCTTTATCGACAATATATTTAAGACGATTGTGAATATTATAAAGTCTGCCGGAACAGCCATTTTAAACGCCGTTAAAAGTGCATTTAATTCCGCGAAAAACGCTATACAAAGCGCTTTAAATTCTGCTAAATCTGTTGTAACCAATATTTGGAACAGCATAAAATCTTTTATATCCAATGCAGTAAACAATATAAAGCAAAAAGCAACATCTGGATTTAAGGCTCTTGTTAGCGGTATTCGCAGTGCGTTGTCTGGACTTACATCTGTTGTATCCAATGGATTCCAGGGGGCAATAAACTTTATTACTGGTCTTCCAGGTAGAGCAATACAATGGGGCAGCGACTTTGTAAGAGGAATTGCAGATGGAATAAGGGGTGCTATTGGATGGGTAACAGACGCGGCAAGTAGTGTCGCGAATGCAATATCCTCTATCTTGCACTTTTCTAGGCCGGACGAGGGGCCTCTACATGAATATGAAAAATGGATGCCTGATTTTATGACCGGACTTGCAAAAGGAATGTACAGTAACCTCGATAAAGTACAAAAAGCAGCTACTGCCGTGGCCGGAACAATCGATAGTACGATTACTGGCAGGGTGGGCGATATTGCTAGGGGGGCAGCGTACACCAATAGCAATACCATTGTTGTAGATGGAGATACGATTGTATTGGACGGCAAAGCAATCGGTAAGAGCGCAACGAAATATATTACCACTACGCAAGCAAATGCCGCAGCGGCAAGGGGAAGGAGGATGGGATTTGTATAATATATCTTTTAATGGAGAGAACTGCGCGAAATACAGCATTATACCAGTCCGCCGCCCTTCCGTGCCTGCGCCGGAAATACGGGTGGAAGAAACAGAGATACCGGGGATGGATGGAACATTGGTAGAAACAGATGGAGTATACAACAACATCGTAATACCGGTGGAATTCAACTTTTTAGTTCCACCCGACAAATGGATGGCGGCATACCGCCGTGCAAAACGGTGGCTTACCGGATCCGGAAATCTCATCCTGGGAGACGATCAGGAATATTTTTATAAGGTACTCTACTGTAATATAACAGGAGCGGAAAGGACAAGCAGGAGACTTGGCAATTTAGAAGCCGAGTTTACCTGCTATCCTTATGCTTTTTTGGTATCCGGGCAAAATAAATATGCTCCGGAAGAAGTAGAGTACAATCCTTATATGGTATCACATCCGGTTTACATAATTACTGGTAGTGGTGGGTGTGACCTTACCGTAAACGGAAATAAGATGGATGTGACTGTGAATCAGGAAATTACGATAGATACGGACAGGATGGTGGCGTACAACGATGAAATGGTAAATCAAAGTAATCTTTTGTCCGGTGACTACGAAGGTCTTTACTTATTGGAAGGTCAAAACACCATATCTATTACGGATGGATTTAGTCTGTCTGTAATCCCGAATTGGAGGGTATTATGATACAGATTTATGACGTAAACAACACAAACTACGAAAATAACGGTGATATCGTACTTACCCCCATATCTGCGACTATCCATCCAATATTAAACGGGGCCTGGGAAGCAGAATTGACGCACCCGATAGACAAAGAGGGTCGCTGGAAACACATCGTGGAAGAGGCTGTTGTAAAGATGCCTGGATTCTACGAACATTGGGAAGACCAGCTTTTTAGGATAAAATCTGTGGAAAAGCAAGACTCCGGCGTAACAGCTACAATGGAGCCAATATTTTACGATGCTATGGGCGATTGCTTTTTGACGGATGTCCGGGCCGTGCAAGAGAACGGGCAGCAGGCCCTTACCACTATGCTATCTCCAAACGCAAAGTATTCGGCAAGCTCCAATATCACAAAGGTCAATACGGCGTACTATAATTATGTAAACTTCCTTGAGGCCCTTAATGGAAACATCGACCAGAGTTTTATAAAACGGTGGGGCGGGGAAATCCTTTACAATAATTTCCAGGTCGTGGTTAACGAGCAAGTCGGCGGTGATTATGGCGTAGAACTGCGCTATGGGAAAAATATCCCAAAAGATGGTATGCAATTTACCGCAGATGTCCGGGATATCGTAACTAGGCTATATCCAAAAGCCTATAATGGCAGAAAATTATCTGGCAGCGGATATGTAGACAGCCCGCTAATTAATAACTATCCAGTAGTTATGGCAGCAACACTGACATTCGAGAATATAAAGCTGCGGCAGGATTTAGAAAATGAAGAAAGCACAGAAGAAAATGTTATTATCTGCGAAAATCAGGAAGAGCTTGACCAGGTGCTTACAGAACAATGCCAAGCACAATTTGAAGCCGGAATAGACAAGCCCAAAATAACAATATCCGTAGATATGGTATTGCTGCAAAATACAGAGCAGTACAAGGACATTAAGCAACTGGAAACGGTGTCTCTTGGGGATATCGTCCATTGCCGGAACACGCATTTAGGGATAACGAACGATGCAAGGGTAATCGAATTAGAATACGACTGCATCCGGCGCAAAGTAACATCTGTGGTATTAGGGGACTACGAATACGACTACTTTGACGATGTATCCTCCACTACGCAGATTGTCCAGGGGATTATAAATCCAGATGGATCCGTAATGGCTGAGCGCGTCCAAGGTATCCTTAATGGTATCTACACACAGCTGCGCCTGCAATCTACAGCGGCCCAGAAAGTAGATGGAGTGGCATTTAAGGTGGAGGACTTAGATGCTACGTCCCCGCTTTATGGCTGCATGATCTGGGGGACGCAGGGAATCCAGATATCTACCAAGCGTACGGCAGATGGCCGGGACTGGGACTGGACAACAGCAATCACTGCGCAAGGGATTGTCGCAAACGCAATCGTAACGGGGCTTTTGTCGGACAAAACCGGAAATAACTACTGGGATTTGGATACGGGAGAATTTAGGCTGTCTTCTACTGGATTTGAAGTAGACGGAGAAACCCTAGAAGATTACATAAGTAACAGCCTTACCCAACAACAGATTTTTAATAAGCTAACCAACAACGGCCAACTGCAAGGTATCTACATGCAGGATGGCCTTTTATACATTAACGGAACCTATATTAAAGCAGGAATTATTACAGATAATGTCGGTAAAAATTACTGGAACCTGAATACCGGAGAGTTTAGACTGTCTGCTAACTCCACGGTAGACGGAGAGCCTATTGCCACGCAAAACAATACCATTGCAAGTGTGGATGTGGAGTATGCTGTCGGGGATAGCGACACCGTAGCGCCTACTACTGGATGGTCTACCAATAGTCCACAATGGCAGGCCGGGAAATACATCTGGCAGAGGACTGTGACTACCATGCAAGATGGAACCCAAAATACATCCGAACCTACATGCATCCAGGGCGTGGCTGGCACACAGGGCGAGCAAGGTGTAGGTGTAGAGAGCGTAGTAGAGCAGTATTATCTGTCTAATTCGCAGACGGAGCCATCCGGCGGTTTTTGGTCAGAGACACAGCCAGCCTGGAAACTGGGATTTTACATCTGGACAAGGAGTGTTGTAACCTACACAGACGGTAACATAGAAGAGACCGAGCCGATACTTGCCCAGGCAATCAACAGCGCAAACCAAAGCGCCAATGACGCAAACCAGGCCGTAACAGATTTAGATAATAGTTTAAACCAGGAGGGCGTATTTAACCGTCTTACCAATAACGGGCAGACGCAGGGAATTTATTTGCAAGACGGAATCCTTTATATTAATGCAAGCTATATTGCATCTGGAACCGTAAAAGGAAATCTGATAGATGCCCGAAACCTTGTAATTAAAGACAGCGCTGGCAATACGACTTTTGCTGTGGATGCAAACGGAAATGTGTCTATCCGCTGTACAAGCTTTAGCCTTAACGGCAGTACGATATCCAGCATAGCCAATAGTGCGGCAAGCAACGCGCTTACTAATGCCAAGGACTACACAGACGAACAATTAGAAGGGTTTACTCCGATACTTACTCAGGAGGAAGTGTTTAATGCCCTTACGAACAATGGACAGATGCAGGGAATTTATATGGAAGGAAATAACCTCTATATAAACGCCAGCTATATAAATACCGGGAATCTTGCTGGGTGGACAGTAGACCGCGATAACCTTAAAATTTATTGCCAAGCAAATACGATATATGGCAAAACAACGATTACCCTGGACGCCCGTAACGGCGAGATATCTGTGGTAAATAACACTACAGGATACACTACCACAATAGACCATTATGGGGTGGATAGCACATCTGGGCAATTTGAACATTTATGGGGGCAGACGCTTAATGTCGGAACTTCCACGAGTAGTGGAAACAGCGTCCTTACTGTCGGGTCTAATAGCTTTACGCTTACAGTAGATGCATATATAAGCAATATTACCGTAGGCGGGAATATGCTTGTGCAAGGGAGGGCCGTATATGATGGGCCAGTGGTCTTTGGCAGTAGAAGTTATTCCGGCCTAGACAACGGAGACGTAAAATTTTGCGGAAAAACATATTTTGGAACCGGGACACCGGGAACAAATTTAGTGGATGGAGATGCGTTATTTTACAATGACGTAATAATACAGGGCATAGGAGAGACTGGCGGTGGTGATTATGTAAAAATTGGTAGCGCAGGAAGACTTTTCAGGGAAGGTTCTTCTTCCAGGCGTTATAAAGACCACGTAGGCGATATGCACACAGAGGATGCGGAAAATCTATACAAAATTCCCGTTGTATTTTTTAAATACAAAGACGGGTATTTGTCCGAAGGTGATTCCAAAATAGGTGAAACACTCCCGGGGTTTTACGCAGAAGATATGGCAGAATATATTCCGGCGGCCGCAGACTATAAAAATATAGAAGGGGCAATGCTCCCCGAAAATTGGAATGCAAGATACCTTATCCCCTACATGGTCAAATGCATCCAAGAACAGCATAAAGAAATCCAGCAACTTAAAGAAACTAATAAAAAAATCTTACAGGCGTTGGCAAGCGCCGGAATTGAGGTGTAAAGATGCCAAATAGTATAGAGAGAGACGTATATGTGCTACGGGACACTCTTAAAAATCCGATATCTTATGTAAGGGGCACGGACTTACTGCCTATTATATTTCACTTCCGGGATTTTACGATACCATCCGGTGCCACGGCCAAGGTATTTGTGGCCAAAAATGACGGCAATGCGGTATATGGCGGTGCAACCATCTCCGGAAACGATGTAACTGTGGATGTAACCCAGCAAATGTTTATAACACTTGGTGTAAATCTAATGCAGGTGGAAATCGACAGTGGGGACGAAACATTAGTGACTTTCGAACAGCCTGTAATGGTTACGCCTAATTTAAAGGCTGGAGATTTACCGGATTCCACAACAGATGTGGATTTTATCGACAAGATTATCGAGCAGGCCCAAGAAGCTGTAAATGATGCCAATGCGGCCCTGGAAACTGCTAATACCGCTATATCTGGAGCAAACACGGCTGCTGAATCCGCAAATAGCGCTGCGCAGAATGCCAATAATGCGGCCGAGGAATTACAAGACAAAGTAGATGCCGGAGACTTTACGGCAAGCGTACAGGTCGGGACTACTACTACATTGGACCCGGATCAGGACGCAACTGTAAGTAATAGCGGTACAAACAAAGATGCTGTGCTTAACTTCGGAATACCAAAAGGCGACCCCGGCACAGCCGCCACCATCCAAGTCGGCACAACCCAGACCGTACAGCCCGGGGAGAATGCAGAAGTGACGAATACCGGGACAGCAAATGCGGCGGTGCTGAATTTTAAGATACCCCGTGGCGCAGACGGCATGACGGATTTAACTGCGGAGTACAAGGATGCAAGCGAGTATACGTGTCAGCCTACGGTTAATGCGCCGGCGGTGGTTAAGCAGGTGGATGGTAAGACGGAGCAGGTACAGACTACGGGGGCGCAGTTGTTGAATACTCAATTATTTAATGCATTCACAAACGGAATTACTGTTAATCCAAATGCAGATGGTTCAGTAAGTGTATTCGGTACAGCCACAGAAGCTTTTAGTACAGATATAAATTTGAAAAATTCAGGATTAAAAGCAGGCACATATTATATACAGAATAATTCGAATGATGAAAAGATAACTGCAAGAATAGCCTTTGATAATGGAAGTGGATATCAATATGTATTTTCTGGAAATTCACACGAATTTAACGATTTTGACACGTATTCTGATATTATCTTTCAGATTCTTGTATCCTCTATTGGAGTGGCTATAAACGATGTAATTTATCCGATGTTATCACTCGGTTCCACCGCCCTCCCCTGGGAACCCTACACCGGCGGCACCCCCTCTCCCTCTCCAGACTACCCCCAAGACATTACCGGAGTAGGCGGCAAAGCTGGGGGAAGTGATTTTAGTACGGGCGTGGAGACGCAGGGGAGGAATTTGTTTGATGCAAGCAAGCTTGCGACAAAAACACAGGGTGGAGCTACTGTTACCAATAATGGTGATGGAAGTTTTACTATTAGTGGGAGTGGGAATTTAAGTGAAAGTTTTGCTTCATTTTATAATTTAACAACAGAGGAAACTACAAGAATATTTAAAAAAGGAACTG
>OESB01000176.1_pt1 | contig 18209 bp, 18 predicted proteins | sample 1540131 | NCBI WGS metagenome assembly OESB01 (sample SAMEA3891888, study PRJEB23780) | metagenome | biome: terrestrial biome; feature: animal house; material: Caecal content | place: Italy | collected 2015-05-05 | reverse complement strand
GCTTATGGGACTTGGGATGTTTTCCCGAAATGTAGAATGGTGTGCCATCTTCATGCTGATTTCTGTTTCATTTATTTATGCCCTGGTCCTTTTCCTCAGCAATTATTTCCTGTACCGTTATGAAAAAGGAGAGTAGATCATGGGTGCAGATTTTGTTTGTAATTTAAAAGTATATCGCACGGCACAGGGACTTACCCAGGAACAGCTGGCCGAGAAGATGCTGGTGTCCAGCCGGACGGTGTCCCGCTGGGAGACCGGCGCCAACCTGCCCGACCTGAGCGTCCTTTTGGAGATCGCGGATTTTTACGGCGTCGAACTCCGGGAACTGCTGGACGGCGAAAGGAGGACGCATACGATGGAAGGATCGACGAAACAGGATACCCGCGACACCCTGCAGATCGCGGCGGGGTATTCCGCCGAGGTGAACCGGCGGATCACCCGCAACCTGAACTGGATGGCCTGGCTGGGAGTGGCGGCGTTTGCCCTCTATGGGGCGCTGGAGGTCTGTGGCCTGGCGGCGGAGGGCTGGACGATGAATCTGGCGGACTTTGCCCTCGGGGGCGCTTTCGGCATCCTGCTGGGGCTGGCCCTGATGACCGGGCCGGCCGGCAGGCTGTTGTTCCGCCTGAAACGAAAGCTCCTGGGAAAAGCGGACCCGGAAGCGGAGGAAGGCTGACCCCCTCCCCCGGCTGGAGCAGGAGCAGGCGGACAGAATCTCGGTAGATTGTCAAAAAAAGTCCCGTCCGGCCGACATGTGCGGCTGGACGGGACACATACAGGGAAATTTGCCGCTGAGAGTGTGCGAGGCCGTAAGGCCGAGTGCGCGGTTCAGCGGCAAATTTTGTCCCCAGGGGGATATTAGGGGGAAGGAATTTCTGTCCTGCGCAGCAGGCAGAAATGGGTTCCCCCTAAAGCGTGTCGCTTTTGCGGCACGCTTTTTACGCCTGGATCTCCTTGACGGTGGAGCGCTGGATCACCCAGTCGGCGGCACGGCGGATGGCCTCGTTGCGGCGGAAGGCCCGCAGGTCGGTCTTTTCCTTGACCTCCTCCAGGGTCTTTTTGGCCATTTCGGCCCGCTGGGCCAGCTGGGCGTCTACCTCGGCGTCGGTGGGCATCAGCCCTTCGGCCCCGGCGATCTGGAGCAGGGCCATCCGGGCGCGGGTGTTCCGCTCGGCCACCTTGCGGACGGTGGCCTTGAACTCGTCCCGGGTCTGGTGGACCTGGCCCAGGTACTTGTCCAGGCTCATCCGCTGCATCTGCAGCTGCTGCTGGAAGGACTGCATCTCGGCGTGGTAGGCGTTTTCCACCAGGATGTCGGGCAGCTCGCCTTCGGCGGCGTCGGCCAGCATCATCAGGATCTGGTTGCGGGCGTGGTTGACGGCGGCGGTCCGCTTGCGCTTGGCCAGCTGGTCGTGGATCTGGGCGCGGTATTCCTCCATGGTGTCCACCTTGCCCGCCTTCTTGGCAAAGTCGCTGTTCAGGGCCGGCAGCTGGCGGATGCACACGTCGATGATCTTGACCTTGAAGGTGGCCTCTTTGCCGGCCAGGTCCTTGGCGTGGTAGGAGGCGGGGAAGGTGACGTTCAGGTCGAACTCGTCCCCTGCCTGATGGCCGACGATGCCTTCCTCAAAGCCGGGGATCATCCGGCCGCGGCCCAGCTCGATGGCCTGCTTGGTGGCCGAGCCGCCGGGGAACGGCTCGCCGTTGACATAGCCGGTGTAGTCCATGTGGACGATGTTGCCCTTGACCGCCGGGCCCTTGTGGGGCACCAGCTCGGCAAAGCCGGCGCGGCGGCGCTCGATCACCCGGTCCACCTCCTTGTCGGTGGTGGCGGGGATGGTGCAGCTGACCTCAAAGCCCTGGGTCTTGCCCAGCACGAAGGTGGGCTGCAGGGCGACGGTGGCGGTGGCCACGAAGCCGTCCTCTTTTTTCACGCTGACCAGGTCGTAGCTGGGCTCGTCCACCGGGGTCAGATCGTGGTCGGCCAGGGCCTTTTCGTACAGGCCGGGGACGTCCCGGTCCATCAGGTCGTTGATGGCGTCGTACCAGAACACGTGCTCGCCGCGGTCGGCCTCGATCTGGGCGCGGTCGGCCTGCCCCTTGGCAAAACCCTTGATCGTAAAGGTATCCCGCGTGCGCTCATAGACAGCCTCGGCGGCCTCCTCCAGCTCGGCGGCCGAGGCGCTGAAGGTCATTTTGCAGACGTTCTTTTCAGGCGTTTCTACACTTACCAGTTTCATGTCGATGTTACCCTCCGTGCGGCCCCATGCGGGCGCGATGTAGTCAATTTAAAATTATTATAGCACATTCGGCGCAAAAGCGGTATAATAAAATTGGATTTTTCTGCGGGCAGGCCTCTCTGCCCGCCCCAATTTGCAGCGAAAGGCTAGGTTTTGCACGCGATGCGCCTGTTTGACGTCCTGGGGCCGGTCATGATCGGCCCTTCCTCCAGCCATACCGCCGGCGCGGCCCGCATCGGCCGGACGGCCCGCCAGCTTCTGGGCGAGGCGCCTGTCCGGGCCGACATCGGGCTGTACGGCAGCTTTGCCACCACCGGCCGGGGCCACGGCACCGACCGGGCCATTGTGGCCGGGCTGCTGGGCATGAAGCCGGACGACCCCCGCCTGCCCGACAGCTTTGCCCTGGCCCGGGAAGCGGGGCTGGACTTTGCCATCCACCCGGTGGAGCTGCGCTCCGCCCACCCAAACACCGCCGTCCTGGCCCTGGAAGGGCCCACCCGCCGGCTGAACCTGTCCGCCGCCTCGGTGGGGGGCGGACGCATCCGGGTCACCTCCATCGACGGGGTGGCCGCCGACTTTGGCGGGGACGCCAATACCCTCATCATCCACAACGACGACACCCCCGGCTGCATCGCCGAGGTGGCGCTGGCGCTGGCCCGGCGGCAGATCAACGTGGCCTCCATGCAGGTGTTCCGCTCGGCCCCGGGGGGTGAGGCGGTGATGGTGCTGGAATGCGACAGCCACATCCCCGCCCCGCTGGAGTTCCAGCTGACGGCGGTGCCGGGCATCCGCAAGGTCACCTGCCTGAATGTGGACGACGAAGCATAGAAAGGACCCGGACCATGGAATACAGATACGATACCCAGCTTTTGATCGACGGCTGCCGCGTGGGCGAGGACGCTGTCAACGACTATATCCGCAGCCACTTTGCAGGCGACTGCCTGCTGACCGTCGGGGATGAGGACACCCTCAAGCTCCATTTCCACACCAACGAGCCCTGGCGCGTGCTGGAATACTGCGCTGGCCTGGGGGAGATCTACGACATCGTAGTGGAAGACATGGACCGGCAGGCGCGGGGCCTGCGGGGCTGAAGGAGGGAGCGCGTATGTCCTTTTTATCCTGTGCCGAGATGCTGGCCTATGCCCACGAGCAGGGCTGCACCCTGGCCCAAGCGGTGCTGCGCAGCGACCTGGCCGAGAGCCGCCTGACCGAAGAGGCCAGCCGGGCCGAGATGCGGCGCCTGTGGCAGGTGATGCAGGCCACCAGCCGGGACTATGAGCCGGGCCGCCGCAGCCGCAGCGGCCTGGTGGGCGGGGACGCCGCCAAAGTGGAGCAGGCGGCCGCCCAGGGCCGGCTGCTGGGCGGCGACTACCTGGCGGCGGTGACGGCGGAAGCCCTCAAGACCGCCGAGTGCAACGCCTGCATGAAGCGGATCGTGGCGGCCCCCACGGCGGGCAGCTGCGGGGTGCTGCCGGCGGTGCTGCTGCCCCTGGCCCGGGCCGGCGAGGTCGGCGACGAGGCGATCTGCGAGGCGCTGTATGTGGCGGCCGGCTTCGGGCAGGTGATCGCCGCCCGGGCCACCCTGGCCGGGGCCGAAGGCGGCTGCCAGGCCGAGGTGGGGGCCGCCAGCGCCATGGCCGCCGCCGCCCTGTGCTACCTGAAAGGGGGCACCCCCGCCGCCTGCGCGGCGGCTGCCGCCATGGCCCTGGGCAACCTGCTGGGCCTGGTCTGCGACCCGGTGGCCGGACTGGTGGAAGTGCCCTGCGTGAAACGGAACGTGGTGGGCGCGGTGAACGCCGTGGCCTGCGCCAACATGGCCCTGGCCGGCATCGACAGCGCCATCCCCTGCGACGAGGTAATCGACGCCATGGGCCGGGTGGGGCTGCAGCTCTCCCCCGACCTGCGGGAGACCGGCCTGGGCGGCCTGGCCGCCACCCCCACCGGCCGGGCCATCGCCCGCCGTCTGGCCGCCGAGGCCGGCGGGGTCTGAACCGGCCTTCCCGGCCCGCTCCGCCCTCTTTCCGGCGCCTGCCGGTGACCCACCAAAATTTTTTTCAAAAAACAGTTGACAAACGGCCCCGCAGATGGTAGAATATATCTCGTTCCGGACAGAACACAAACGGAACGTATGCGTTGGTAGCTCAGCTGGATAGAGTGACTGACTACGAATCAGTAGGCCGGGGGTTCGAGTCCCTTCCATCGCACCAAAATCCCACGAAGAATCGAAAGATTCTCCGTGGGTTTTTTGTTTTTGTGGTGCGGCAGGCTACTAAAATTCAACTTGCGTTCAACTCGATGGATCTTCTGCTTTTTTGTCAAAGACATCAGCCAGGATGCCGGCGCTTTTCTTATCAGCCTGCTCCATGACATGGGCGTAGATATTGCTGGTGGTGCTCACCTGCGCATGGCCCAGCCGGGCAGAGACACTGACGCTGTCCATTCCTTTATAGAACAGCAGGCTGGCCATCGAATGCCGGAAGGCATGGGGATTGATATGAGGCAAACCATGCCGCTTGCTGAACCGATCCAGCCAAGTGTTGACCGAATCCGGGTGCATGGGAGAACCGTCCTCCTGCGCAAAGAGAAAATTTTGATCCTGGTAGTAGTTTCCCAAGCGTTTGATCTCCACCTCCTGGCACTTTTTATATTGTCTGAGCAGCTCCATCGTCTGGGGCGGCAGCGCAATGGTGCGTTTGGACTTCTCTGTTTTGGGGGTGTCTTCATATAGGCCTACGCCGGGCACATACAGAACGTTGTTGTCAATGCGGATGGTACCTTGTTCAAAATCCACACGGTCCCATTTCAGGCCCATCAATTCCCCACGGCGGCACCCACTCATCATAAGAATGGTGATCATGGTGCGCCATTTAATGTCCTCTTTTTCCAGGGCATCCTGGATTTTAATCAGTTCTTCTGGCTGGAAGTGGTTTACCTCTTTATGCTGTATTTTCGGCAGTGTAGCTCTTTTTGCTACATTCTGAACAACCAGCCCTTCCTTGACCGCATGTTCCAGCACCATCGAAATCATCCTGTGGTAGTGCTGGATGGTATTGGCCGAGAGGGTATTCACCTTCCGCTCTGTGATGAAAACTTCTTCCAACTCCATGTTCAATCCTTTACAGATGGCGAGAGCTTTCTTTACAGGAGTGGGATTCCCTTTCACAATGAGATAAACCGTATTGAGCGGCACACCAGAGCGCTCTGCCAGCTCCTTTCGGGTCATTCCCTTATTGTTTAAAATTGCCGGTAAGTTTTTGGCAACCGCTATATTCTGCTCTACGCCAGAGCCTTCTTCTTCCAGTTGCATATAAAACGCATTCAGATGGTCAGGACGCAGATCTTTCAGCAGAATATGACCGATGGCCTTATATGTACGGGGAATGAGGTAACGATATCCTTTGAGGGTTGTCTGCTTTGTTCCCGATCGTTTTTTCAGTTCAAGAACGTAATCACAGTATTGGTCAAAACGTTGGCGGGCGTTTTCCAGCCTCCCTTCTTTCACTTCCTTTTCCAGGGTGGCGGCATACTTGCCCCCATACCCGAATTGACAGACAGAGAAAAGAGTCGTAAACTGGAAAGCAAAGGAGCACACGTTATGGAACAGAAGAAAACGAAAAAACGAACAGCGCCCCCACGGTACGACGATGCATTCAAAGCCGGAGCCGTGCGGCTGGTCACGGAACAGGGCCGTCAGCCGGTGGAAGTGGCCAAAGAGCTGGGGATCTGCATCGACACGCTGCGCAGCTGGCTGAAAGCCTCCGGCATTCAGATGGGCCAGGTCAGCAGACAGAACCGGGAGCAAAAGCGCATCCGGGAGCTGGAAGCAGAGAATCGCAGCCTGCGCAGGCAGCTGGGCGAGAAAGACGAGGTCATAGACGTCTTAAAAAAATCCGTCGGCATCCTGTCGAAACCGTAGAGGAGAGATACCGCTGCGTCCAGACGCTCAAACGTCAGGGGGCCTCTGTGGAACAGGCATGCCGGGTTCTGGAGGTATCCCGCAGCGGGTATTACGGCTGGAAGGCAGAGAAGACCTGCAGGCGCAGGCTGCAAAACCAGGCGCTCCGACGCCGGCTGATCGAACTGCATGAGAAGTATCCGGCCATGGGGCTGGACAGCCTGTACCGGCTGCTGAAGCCGGAATTTGGCTGCTCCCGCAAACGGGTGCACCGTCAGATGCGGCTGGCCGGGATCTCCTCGGTACGCAGAAGGGCTTATAAAACGACGACCCATTCCAATCACAGCCATCCCATTGCGCCCAACCTTTTGCAGCGGAACTTTTCCTTTGACCGGCCTGACCAGGCCTGGGTGGGAGATATTACCTACATTCCCACCGGGGAAGGATGGCTCTATTTAGCCATTGTCAAAGACCTGTGCACACGTAAGATCGTCGGTTATGCCTTCTCGGACAGGATCGATACCCGGCTGACGCTGGCAGCACTGGATATGGCGTATCGCCGGCGTAAACCCGCCAGAGGTCTGATTTTTCACAGCGACCGGGGCGTCCAGTATGCCGCCCGGGGCTACCGGGAGCGTCTGGAAGCCTACGGCATCCGGCAGAGCATGTCCCGCCGCGGTGACCCCTATGACAACGCCGTTGCGGAGAACTTCTTCAGCTGCCTCAAGTGTGAACTGGTCCACCTCAAGCACTATCCTACAAGGGCAGCTGCACAGGACGACGTATTTGCCTATCTCGAAGCCTTTTACAATACCATCCGCCCCCATTCTGCCCTTGGCTGGCGTTCGCCTGCAAGTTTTGAAGCTGAACTTGCCGCTTCCGCCGCCTGATTGCAGTACACTTTATCTCTGCGTTTTTATTCGGCTTTTTCATCCTGTTTTGTGTCCGTTTTTGGGGGAAGGGCTCAACACCTCTCAGCAGGTTTACACAAATTATGGGACGATCTCGACAACCCATTCCAATCACAGCCATCCCATTGCGCCCAACCTTTTGCAGCGGAACTTTTCCTTTGACCGGCCTGACCAGGCCTGGGTGGGAGATATTGCTTACATTCCCACCGGGGAAGGCTGGCTTTATTTAGCCATTGTCAAAGACCTGTGTACACGTAAGATCGTCGGTTATGCCTTCTCCGACAAGATCAATACCCAGCTGACGCTGGCAGCACTGGATATGGCGTATCGCCGCCGTAAACCCGCCAGAGGTCTGATTTTTCACAGCGACCGGGGTGTCCAGTATGCCGCCCGGGGCTACCGGGAGCGTCTGGAAACCTACGGCATCCGGCAGAGCATGTCCCGCCGCGGCGACCTCTATGACAACGCCATTGCAGAGAACTTCTTCAGCTGCCTCAAGTGTGAGCTGGTCCACCTCAAGCACTATCCGACAAGGGCAGCTGCACAGGACGATGTCTTTGCCTATCTCGAAACCTTTTACAACACCATCCGCCCCCCATTCTGCCCTTGGCTGGCTTTCGCCTGCAAGTTTTGAAGCTGAACTTGCCGCTTCCGCCGCCTGATTGCAGTACACCTTATCTCTGTGTTTTTATTCAGCTTTTTCCTCCTATTTTGTGTCCGTTTTTTGGGAAGGGCTCACAGCCTTCTTTTTACTCATTTTATCGTCACGCTCTTGGCCAGATTCCGTGGCTTATCCACATCCAGACCCCGGGCAACACTCAGGTAATACCCCAGCAATTGCAGCGGGATCACCGCCAGACTGGCGGCAAAGTGCTCGTCGGTCTTGGGGATGTAAACAGTGAAATTGGCGGTATCCTCCAGCGAGTAGTTGCTGTAACTGGTCAGGCCCATCAGGTAGGCTCCACAAGGCTTACTCTATAGTATATTAGACATCTTTCGACTTTAATGTCTATTGCAAACCAATCCGAGTATTACCTATCTGATGTCCAGCTTTTTCTTTATACAATCATAACATCTTTCATTTGGTTCACTATGGTACATTCCATAGTTTCGGCCTGTTCTTTATCCTCCGCACTCACCGAAATATACACCTTCAACTTCGGCTCTGTCCCGGACGGCCGCACAACCACCGAGCAATGCCCTTCCAGCAGATACTTGAGCACATCGGACTTGGGCAGACCGTCCAGGTCTTGGCTGTAATCCAGAACCTTCTCAATCTTTTTCCCCGCGAAAGCATCCACCCGCTTGCCGGGGCCCACTTCTTCGCGGAAGGTCTTCATGATGTTCTGCATTTTGGCGAAGCCAGCGCTGCCGTCAAACTCGTAGCTGTGGAGGGTGTTGAGGCAGTAGCCGTAGGTCTGGTACAGCTCATTCAGCTTGTCCAGCAGGTTGACGCCCTGGGTAGCGTAGTAGCTGAACATCTCGCAGATCAGGGTGGCACCGTTGACGCCGTCCTTGTCCCGAACGTAGCCGCCGGACAGGTAGCCGTAGCTTTCCTCAAAGCCAAAGATGTAGCTGTCTGCCTTGCCCTGCTTTTCCAACAGGCCGATCTGTTCGCCAATGAATTTGAAGCCGGTCAGAACGTTAATGGTCCGCACACCATAGTGGGCAGCGATCTGCTCGCCCATGTCGGTGGTGACGATGGTTTTTACCATGACCGGGTCCGCGGGCATCTTGCCGTGTTTGGTGCGCTGGGCGCAGACGTAGTCCAGCAAAAGGATGCCAGTCTCGTTGCCGGAAAGCAGGACGTATTCGCCATTTTTATCTTTGACGGCAATGCCTACCCGGTCACAATCGGGGTCGGTGGCCAGTAATAGGTCGGCGTTGTAGCGCTGGGCGCATTCCATCCCCAGGGCCATGGCCTCCTTGATCTCGGGGTTGGGGTAGGGGCAGGTCGGGAAGTTGCCGTCCGGCTGTTCCTGCTCCTTGACCACCGTGATGTTGCCGTAACCCATCTCCCGCAGGGCGCGGGTCACCGGCTTGAGGCCGGTACCGTTGAGGGGGCTGTATACAATGGCCACATCCTTATTGACGGTCTCACCAAAAAGTACCGACTGTTTTTTGACCTCTTCCACAAAGGCGGTGTAAACTTCTTCCGGGATGTAGCGAATAAGTCCCTTTTCCACGCCTTCCTCAAAGGTGACGCGCTTGACATCCGCAAAGATGTCCAGCTTCTCAATCTCGGCCAAGATCTCGGCGGCGACCTCGGTGGTGATCTGGCAGCCGTCCGTGCCGTAGACCTTGTAGCCGTTGTACTTGCTGGGGTTGTGGGAGGCGGTCACCATGACGCCCGCCGAAGTGCCCAGGTAACGGGTGGCAAAGGAGACGGTGGGCACCGGCATCAGGTTGGGCCAGATGTGGACCTCCACGCCATTGGCGGCAAAGACACCTGCCGCAGCCCTAGCGAAGACATCCGACTTGATCCGGCTGTCGTAGCCGATGGAAACCGAAGGTTTGTCAAAATGCTTCTGCAGGTAATCGGCCAGGCCCTGGGAGGCTTTAGCCACCGTGTAGATGTTCATCCGGTTGGTGCCCGCGCCGATGACGCCCCGCAGGCCGCCGGTGCCAAAGGCCAAGTCGCGGTAAAAGGCATCCTCCACCTTGGCGTCGTCCATGGTTTGCAGTTCGGCGGCCACGTCCGCGTCTGCCGTGGCCTGGACACACCAGCGCTCGTATTCTTTTCTATAATCCATTGTTTTATCCTCTCACATCCAAAAATTGGGCCTGGCCGTGGATGGTCAGCACCGCCGAATTTGCCGGCACAAAAATACAGTCGCCTTTGTAAAAGGTGATCTCTCCACCGTCGAAGCGGATGGTGCCGCAGCCGTCCACGCAGAGCAGCACCCGGAAAGACACCTCGTCCGCCCGGTAGTGGACCTGCTGGCGGCGCTCGCTGTTCACCAGCATCCTGTAGACCTCGAAGTATTTGCAGCGGGTCAGCAGCTCGGCGGCGACGCCCTGCCGGTACTTGAGGACCCGCAGGGGCTGCCGTGGTTCGGCGCTGCTCTGGAGGTTGGCCACCTGTAGGGCTTTGTCGATGTGCAGCTCCCGCTTTTGGCCGTCCTTCCCCACACGGTCGTAGTCGTAGAGGCGGTAGGTCAGGTTGGAGTTTTCCTGAATCTCTACCACCAGCGCCCCCGCGCCGATGGCGTGGATGGTCCCGGCCCGGATGAAGAACAGATCGTCCTTCCGGATGGGCACCTGCTGCAGGTGGTTCATCAGAGTGCCGTCTGCGATGGCCTGCCGGAGCTCCTGTTCGGTGCAGTCGTGCTGCAGGCCGTAGACCAGCTTGGCCCCCTTTTGGGCGTCCAGCACATACCACATCTCGCTTTTGCCATTCTGGCCGTTTTCATGGGTGCGGGCGTAATCGTCGTCGGGATGGACCTGTACCGACAAGTCCTTTTTAGCGTCGATGAACTTGATCAGCAGCGGGAACTTGCCGTCCGGGTGGCGGCTGCCCAGAAACTCCGGATGGGCGTCCAGCACCGCGGCCAGGGTCTGGCCCACCAATGCACCGCTGGCTACCGTGCTGGGACCGTCGGGATGGGTGGAGCATTCCCAGGTCTCGGCCAGAGGGTTGAGGTCGATTCCCTTGGCAAATTCGTCGTTGAGGCGGGTACCGCCCCATAAGTAATCCTTGCCCGCCGGTTTGAGCAGGAATGGCTCAAAGTTCCAGCTCATACTTCTGTTTGTCATGGACACTGATCTCCTTGCCCAGCTGCACTTCGATGAGTTGCAGCTCGGTATCTGCGATGACGGTGTGACGGCAGCCCGCCGACATGGTTACCACGTCGCCGACCTTTACTTTCTGCTCCATCCCGTCCACGATGGTACGGCCCTCGCCGGCGATCACCGTCCAGACCTCGTCCCGGTGCTGGTGGCTGTGGTAATTCATCCGGTGGCCGGGCATCAGGGTGACCTTGATGGTCATGCTCCCCTCTTCGACGTCCAGCACCCGGAAGCTGCCCCAGCTCTTTTCCGCAAACATGACCCGGTGGGTCAGGGTGTTCACAAAGGGCTTGATGTAGCTGGACTGTTCCTTGTCCGAGACCAGAATGCCTTCGGGGCTGGCCGACACCACCATATCCTTCAGCCCCATGCAGAGGATGGGGACGTCCAGCTCGTTGATGACGTGGACGTTGTCGCAGGACTCGTTGAAGAGGGCCTCGCCCACGGCGTGGCTGTCCATCGCCTCGGTGAGGGTGTTCCAGGTGCCCAGATCCTTCCAGGTGCCGGCAAAGCGGATGACCTCGATCTCCGGCTCATGCTCTACCACCGCATAGTCGAAGCTGATCTTTTCCAAGGTGTCGTATTTGTTGAACAGGTCGTGGTAGTCCTCAAAGTCGATGAGCTGGTGGGCGCGATCCAGCACATAGCCCAGCCGGAAGGCAAAGACACCGCCGTTCCAGAGAGCGCCCTGGGCGATGTATTCCTCGGCCAGCGCCTGGGAGGGTTTCTCCTTGAACATCGACACTTTGCTCAGATTGTCCTTGCTGGTGGGGATGATGTAGCCGTATTTTTCACTGGGGTAGGTGGGCTCGATGCCCATCAGGACCAGGTTGGCGGGGCTGACCGCGGCCTGCTCTCCCAGCGCCTTGAGGGCCTTGAAATAGGCGTCCTCGACGTAGGGGTCCACCGGGCAGACCACCACCGGTTCTTCCTGCCCTACCCCGCGGATGTCTTTCAGATAGGCCGCGGCCAGGGCGATGGCCGGGAAGGTGTCCCGGCGGCAGGGCTCCACGCTGATGCCCACGTCCTCCCCCAGCTGGTTGTGGATGGTGGACACCTGGGACTTGGAGGTGGCAATGGTGACGGTGGCGTCGGCGTCCACCGTCTTGATCTGGCGGTAGACCCGCTGGACCATGGATTCCAGCTCGCCTTTTTCGTTGTGGAAGATCTTGATGAACTGTTTGGAGCGGATATCGTTGGACAGGGGCCAGAGGCGCTGGCCCGAGCCGCCGGAAAGCAAAACCAGATTCATATACGTCTCTCCTTTTGTACGCAAAAGGCCGCACCCGGTCAGGATGCGGCCCATCTTTTCTTATCGCTCGGCACGCATCGGGTTGTGCAGGAAGTCCTCATACGCAAGGCGGATGCCGTCTTCCAGCTCGGTCTTGTAGGTCCAGCCGAGGGCGGTCGCCTTGGAGACATCCAGAAGCTTGCGGGGGGTGCCGTTGGGTTTGGTGGTGTCCCATTCGATCTTGCCGGTGTAGCCCACCACCTTGGCCACCAGTTCGGTCAGCTCCTTGATGGTCAGCTCCTTGCCGGTACCGGCGTTCACCGTCTCATTGCCCGAGTAGTTGTTCATCAGGAAGACGCAGAGGTTGGCCAGGTCGTCCACATAGAGGAACTCACGCAGGGGGCTGCCGTCGCCCCAGCAGGTGACGGTATCCTTCCCCTCCACCTTGGCCTCATGGAAGCGGCGGATCAGGGCGGGCAGGACGTGGCTGTGGGTGGGGTGGTAGTTGTCGTTGGGGCCGTAGAGGTTGGTGGGCATGACCGAGATGTAGTCGGTGCCGTACTGGCGGTTCAGGAACTCACAGTATTTCAGGCCCGAGATTTTGGCCAACGCATAGGCTTCGTTGGTCTTTTCCAGCTCGCCGGTGAGCAGATAGCTCTCCTTGATGGGCTGGGGCGCCATCCGGGGATAGATGCAGGAGGAGCCGAGGAATTCCAGTTTCTTGCAGCCGTTCTGCCATGCCGCGTGGATCACATTCATCTCCAGGATCATATTGTCATACATGAAGTCGGCCAGGGCTTCCTCGTTGGCTACAATACCGCCCACCTTGGCTGCCGCCAGGAAGACATACTCCGGCTTTTCCTCGGCGAAGAAGGCTTCCACCGCATCCTGCCGGGTCAGGTCCAGCTCCTTGTGGGTGCGGGTGACGATGTTTGTATAGCCCTGGCGCTCCAGCTCCCGGACAATGGCAGAACCTACCATGCCGCGGTGACCCGCCACATAGATTTTTGCGTTTTTCTCCATCATAGTTATGACCATACCTTTCCGCTGCGCTGCAAGGCACCAAAGGGAATGAAACACAGTGCCTCTAACGCAGCAAGTCAAAATTTGTTAGAATGTACTTGAGGAGGCAGGCACACTACAGAGCACGTGAAGGTGAGTAGGTTCAACCTTTTTGCTCCTTTACGTAGCCAGCGCCAGCAGCCGGGAGGCAATCTCCGCCGCGGCGTCGTAATAGCCGGTCTGGGCCGGGTAGCGGATCTGTTTCAACTCATTCAGCAAGGCGGGCATATCTGCCAGCTGCTCATAGGTGATTTTGACCGCCAAACCCTGCTCTTCCAGCAGCCGGATGGTGGTGCGGTCCTCCAGGACACTGTCCCGGGCAAAGAGGGCCATGGGTTTGCGGGACAGCAGGCATTCGGCTACCGTCCCCCACCCTGCCTTGGTGATGACGTAGTCGGCCGCCGCCACATAATCCTGAGTGTTTAGGGTACTGTAGGGCACTACCGTGACATTGCTACCGGTCAGCGGCACGCCCTCGGTGGTGTAAACGTGTGCCTTAACCCCTTCCACCGAGACCGGCCGGGTGAACTGCGCCGACATCCCCAGCGCTACAAAGACGATGGGGCAGCTGTGCCGGCTGCGAATGGCCGCGATTTGCTCTGGGTGAAAGGGCCGGGCTACCAGAGATGTCTCGGTCAGTTCTGCACCCGGCAGAAATTCCAGCATCTCAAGATTGTGCAGAGCGTACAGCATTCCGTGGCGGATTTTGGCATATTCGACGGCGTAGGCCTTCCAAATCCGTTCCGGCAGGAATTCCCGGTAGAGCTCGGTCCAGGTGAAGTTGCCCAGATAGAGCAACGGTACCCCGGCCTGCTCGCAGGCGGAAATCGACCACAGCGGCATATCACAGAGGGCCGCCGCAATATCGTAGGCTTTGAGCCACGAGGCCTCCCGTACCGACCGTTCCGGCAGGCAGGACAGGTAATCTTCACAGGCTTTGGTCAAAGTGGGCGTGTCCACCAGCAGGGTGCCGGGCTGTAAAGTCAGTCCGATGTCGGTGTGCTCTGCCCGATAACGGACGCGGGCCAGCTGTTCGGGGGTGAGCAGCTCCTGCAAGTTGGCTCTTGCGAAATCCAGGTGCTTCGCGCCGCAGACCAGATACACAAGGTCCTCTGTCCGCCACACCGCCTCTGCGATGATGGGGAGGTTCCGGGCGATGTGGCCGAAGCCGTGGTCGGACAGGTAGAAGCAGAGATTGCAGGCTTTCATCTCAAGCGTTCTTCATGGCCTTTTCCCGCTTGGCCAGCTCGCGGTCATGCTCGGCCATAATCCGGACCAGCTCCTCGTAGCTGGTCTTCTGGGGGTTCCAGCCCAGAACGGTCTTGGCCTTGGTGGGGTCGCCCCAGAGATTGTCCACGTCGGTGGGACGGAACCAGGCGGGATTGACGCAGACCAGCATCTTGCCGGTGGCAACATCATAGCCCTTCTCTTTCAGGCCAGTGCCCTCCCAGCGGATGGTCATGCCGTTGGCGGCGAAGGCCTTCTCGGTGAAGTCGCGGACGGTGTGCTGAACACCGGTGGCGATGACGAAATCCTCGGGTTTGTCCTGCTGCATGATCAGCCACATGCACTCGACATAGTCCTTGGCATAGCCCCAGTCACGGAGGGAGTCCATATTGCCCAGTTCTAGGTGATCCTGCAGGCCCTCGGCGATGCGGCCGGCAGCCAGGGTGATCTTGCGGGTGACGAAGTTCTCACCTCGGCGCTCCGACTCATGGTTGAACAGGATGCCGTTGACTGCGAACATGCCGTAGGCTTCGCGGTACTCCTTGGTGATCCAGAAGCCGTACTGCTTGGCGACGGCGTAGGGGCTGTAAGGGTGGAAGGGCGTGGTCTCCTTCTGGGGGATCTCCTCCACCTTGCCGAACAGCTCGGAGGTGGAAGCCTGATAGACCTTGGTTTTCTTGGTCAGGCCCAGGATGCGGACGGCTTCCAGGATGCGCAGGACGCCCAGGGCGTCCACGTCACCGGAATATTCGGGCACATCGAAGGAGACCTGCACATGGCTCTGAGCGGCCAGGTTGTAGATCTCGTCGGGCTGCACCAGACCGATGATCCGGATGAGGGAGGACGAGTCGGACAAATCGCCGTCGTGCAGAGTGATGGCGTTTTGGGCGATGAGGTGGTCGATGCGGGCGGTGTTGGAAATAGAAGCCCGGCGAGTGATGCCGTGGACCTCATAGCCCTTCTCGAGAAGGAATTCTGCCAGGTAAGAACCGTCCTGGCCGGTGATGCCGGTGATGAGTGCGACTTTGCTCATGTTGATGCTCCTCTATGTTGATATGATGGATTTTGTAACAAGTAAACCATACCGCAAAGGGGCGGGAGGTTCCATTGACGATGTTGGGGAGTTCTTGACCGATGTTGACATTTTGTGCTTGAAAGAAAAGGGCAGCGTACGGTCGGATTCTGTACGCTGCCCTCTGAGAATTGACTTATCTACCTTTCCAACTCTTGCGGAATTCCGTCGGGCTTGTACCCTCCACCTTCTTAAATAAACGGCTTAAGTAGGCCGGGTCGATCTGCAGCTCTGCCGCCAGCGTCTCTACAGTCTTATCCGTAAAGCGGAGCTGCTGCTTGACCCAAGTGACCCGCGTCTGATTCAGATAGGCGTTGATCGTCATGCCATAGCGGTCTTTGAAGAGCTTCATCAGGTAGTATTTATTAAGGTAGAAGCTGTCGGCCAGATCGTCCAGGCTGATACGCCTCTTGAAGTTTTCATCAAGGTAATCTTTGATCGCCTGGATATCAAGTGTATCCGGCGTTGCTTGCATTTGCGTATCATCCCAGGCGTCCTCCATAAGCAGGATTAAGAGAGAGGACAGCTTCTCATGGATCCGCATGTCCCGAACATAGTCTGGGGAAGATGAAATGGTGTACAGCTCGTCCAGGATGTCGTGGTAAGATTGCAGCTGGCTAGTCTGGAACACGGGTTTGCCGCCACGCTCCTGATACTTGCGGTAGATTGCACTCATGTTGGGACCGTAGAAATGAACCCACTGGAGGGACCATAATTCTTCATTTTTCATTTTCGCATCTGTGCTACTTCCTGTCTCATGGCTGTACGGCTTCTTGCAGTCGATGAACACACAATCACCGGAATGGAGGACATAGATTTCATCATCATAAGTAAGCTGTCCTAATCCACTTAAAACGGTAAAGAAAAGGCAGGAATTTAAGCTGCTTCGTTTGTTTTTATGGGGATGAGTAGCTTGCAGCGTCCCCGTTTCCTGTAGATGGATGAGAGAGGAACGTGCGAAAGCGGATGGGGTGTAGATGATACGGTTGGAGGAAACAGAATTTGTTTTTTCAAAAAATAAAGATTTGTCCATATTCTGTTTCACATCTCCTGTTACAATAAATTTGCCCTTGATATATGGCAGCCAGCCATAGGGAAGGGACATCTCGTTGTCTAAGCTGTAGAATGGAGAGGTAATGGTCTGATTTACACCTCCAAGGGCTTTTATGTCCGTAATGTAGTCAGTCAGCCATCCTCCCGTTCGCAGCGTTCGATTTGTGCAGGTTGAGCCTGAGCGCTCGCGTCAGCAAACAGATGGAATCGGCAATGGGAAAAGATGGCCTTCGTCCATTGCAAATTGATTTCAGGAGTGTTGAACATGAACGCAGCAGGTATTGATGTTTCCAGCAGAAAGAGCACCGTAGCAGTACTCCGTCCTTTTGGTGAAGTGGTTCGGATTCCTTTTGAAGTGAGCCACAGCGCCGAGGGCCTTGCCAGTTTAGTCCAGCAGTTGAAAGCCATTGAAGGGGAAACCCGCGTGGTCATGGAGCACACCGGGCGCTACTACGAAGCGGTGGCCAATGTGCTGCATGAAGCTGGTTTCTTTGTCAGTGCTGTCAACCCCCTGCTCATTAAGGAGTATGGAGGCAATTCTCTGCGCAAGGTCAAAACGGATAAAGCGGACGCTGTAAAAATCGCCCGGTACGCTCTTGACAACTGGGCCAATCTGCGGGATTATACGCCCATGGACAGAATTCGTTATGACTTGAAAACTCTCAACCGCCAGTTTCATCTGGCCTCCAAACAGAAAACCGCAACCTCCAACAACCTGATCGCCCTGCTGGAGCAGTCTTTCTCCGGCGTCCGCAAGTGCTTCGACAGCCCGGTTCGTAGGGACGGAACCCAGAAGTGGGTTGACTTTGCCCACGACTTCTGGCACGCCGACTGCGTCCGAAAGTACAGTTTGGCTGCCTTTACGGAACGCTACCGCAAATGGTGTAAACGCCACGGCTACCACTTCAGACAGGGTACAGCCCAGCGGGTTTACGACCTTGCCAAGTCTGTAGTGGTGTTGGTGCCAAAGAGCGATTTGACCAAAGTGCTGATACAGGAAGCCGCCAACCAGCTCACTACCATTTCCAAGTCTGTGGAGACCTACCGGGCTGAGATGGATCGTCTGGCCTCCCTGCTGCCGGAATACCCCGTGGTGATGGGAATGTACGGTGTGGGAGACTCCCTGGGGCCTCAACTCATGGCGGAGATTGGGGACGTACGCCGGTTTGAGCGGAAACAATCCCTCGTGGCCTTTGCAGGAGTTGACCCCATGCCCAATCAGTCCGGGGAGAAAAACGTCCGCAGCAACAAATCCTCCAAACGTGGTTCGCCCTATTTGCGCAAGGCATTATTCAATGTGATGATCTGCTACTTACAGAAGGCGCCGGCGGACGAGCCTGTATTCCAGTTTTTGGATCGCAAACGCGCGCAGGGAAAGCCTTACTACGTCTACATGACTGCCGGGGCTAACAAGTTCCTCCGCCGTTACTACGGCAAGATCATGGAGTATCTCTCCACTCTGGAGGATCTGCCGCCGGTGGATATGGACTCCACCGAGCTGCCGAAACACCCTTAATCTCTTCCTGTCTTCTCTGGCCGGCGCTCGGCGGCGGCCTTTTTGTGCTGCTCATTTTTACTCACCCTCTCCCTGCAAATTTTCTTCTGTCAAGTCCTCTTGGGGGCTTGACTTTTTATTTGCAGGCTACATATAAATTTTGCTCCATTCATGCACTTAGAGCACCTAACAAAACCTGACAAATAGAGGAATAAGCAGTAAAATACCAGTGGG
>OESB01000169.1_pt1 | contig 18871 bp, 16 predicted proteins | sample 1540131 | NCBI WGS metagenome assembly OESB01 (sample SAMEA3891888, study PRJEB23780) | metagenome | biome: terrestrial biome; feature: animal house; material: Caecal content | place: Italy | collected 2015-05-05 | reverse complement strand
CTCCACACCGGACATGCAGCTTTCACCGCATCCGGCGTTCCATCGATTGTGTTATCAGGCATTTAATCAATCACCAATAGAAAGTTGTTCAGATTGCCGCCAGTTTTGCGGCAGTGCGCAGGTTGTTGATTTTGGTCAGTTGTTTTCTCGTAACAGTCAGTTGTTTGCAGATGCTCTTGAGAGCGGCAGCGTCCTGGTTGGTCAGCAAAGGGAGATACCGCCTATGAAGCAGCACCAGATTGCTGTATCGCTCTTGGCCGCCCTGCTCCTTTGGGACTTTCATGTGACACACGATGCTGTCCGGCTGCAAGAAACATTCGCTGCTAATGGCGCACTTGCCCTTCTGGGCAGACAGCAGGGAAAGCCTGCAATCAGCATATTCCAGGCTGTGGCCCTTTGGCGGATGTTCCCGCAGATACGCAAATAGGGTCGTATCCATCTCCAGATTATCGTGTATCTTCTTCCGACCCGTTGGAGAAAAGCAGCAGACAGCGGCGCTGATTCCGATTGCGGTTTTATACTTGATGAACGCAATGGGATAGATTGGCCGGTTGATACCAGACACATACCGCACCATTTGAGAAGCGCCGAAACGCTCCTTTTCGCTGTCCGTCATGGCACCGCCCTCCCGGACAAGCTGACAGCCGCTTTCCGTGTTCAGACGGTTGGTCAGCACTGTCATGACTCTGCGGTGGATTTTTCGGCAGTCCAGACTGATGCAGGTAGCAATCCTGTAGTAGTTCTGGATACCCAATACCATTTCGTCAAACAGGCCGATTTCCTCTGACTGCGTTTGCCCTTGGGTTGGCTTTGCAATGCGCTTTGCCTGCTCTACGAGCTTGCTTTCTTCCAACTGTAGCTTTTTGTCACAGATATGGGACTTCACGACATATTTTCCACCCTTGCGGTACACCATGATTTTGAAGCCGAGAAACTCGGAGTAACGCTTTCGCACATTGACAATGCGTGTTTTCTCCGGGGAGACCTCTAACTTCAACCGTTCGGTAATCCACCTTGTGACAGCTTCCATGGTCTTCTCCGCGTCCTCTCGGTTCCGGCAGAAGATACGGAAGTCATCCGCATAGCGCACAATGAACATTTCCTTGAGATTGCTGTTCCGCATTTTCTGGTAGCCCTTGCTCTTGTCAAAGACCTCGGAGGTGCGGATGGTGCGCCATGTTCCGTAGCGGTTTGCCACGGGGTGTTCCGTCCATTGGCTGTCGATCCAGTGATCCAGCTCATTAAGCACCACATTGGCCAGCAGCGGGGAAATGATCCCGCCCTGGGGCGTTCCCTTTGTCGGGTAAACGGTGCTGCCGTCCGGCATACGGATGGGAGCCTTTAGGATACGCTTGATGACAAACAGAAGCTGTTTGTCCTGGATACCCATCGTCCAGAGCTGCTTAATAAGTTTGCTGTGATTCACATTGTCAAAGAATCCTTTGATGTCGAACTCCAAAACATAGTGTAAATGCGCCCGTTGCAGCAGGGAGTAAGTACGGGAAATTGCGTGCTCCACTGACCGATTCGGGCGGAACCCATAGCTGTTGTTGCTAAACTTTGCCTCACAGATGGACTCCAAGATTTGTTTGATGCATTGCTGCACCAATCTGTCCCAGATGCAGGGGATACCCAGCGGCCTGGTTTTGCCGTTTGGCTTTGGGATGTCCTTCCGACGCACTGGTTTGGGACGGTAGCCGTGTGCGCTGCCTGTGACAATTTTTCTGACCTTACCGATGACCTCAGCCGGTGGAAGCCGTCCAATGTCACCGATATTCTGCTTGTCTGTTCCTGCTGTGTAGCTGCCTGTGTTGGTCTTGATATTTCTGTAGGCCAGCATGATGTTGTCCGGGCTTAATACCAGTTTCATCAGGCCGGTGAATGTTTCACCGGCTTTGCTTTTGGCGTACAGTTCGTCAAATGTCCGCTGCATACCGTAATACTCGGCGTGCCGCTGGGCGTCCATACACAGGACTTTTTTCCTTTCTTTTGGCATAAGGCATCACCTCCCGTTTGGAAAAGTGACCCTTTTGGTCTTACTCGAATCCTTATGATTGGATTGAATAATGCCTGTTTCCACAATTCGACTTGTGACCATTCCTCCATCCCCATTACAGGGACTTCTTTGGTTCGATCACTACTTTTCAGCAGCGGTTCACCCGCTTATTGTTCTTCGCCGGGTTCTTTCTTGCGAAAGCCGCTGCCTTTCCTCGTTCCGGTAATTCTATCTGTGCATCTATACCTTTAGGTTTCCGCTATGAGCCTGCCGGCTGGGATGTGCCTGTAACACAACATGGTCGTTCGTAGGGACAATTTCTACTAAACCACACCGGCTGCGCTTGAACGCACCCATACATTTCTATATGGTCTTCTTATAGACCCGTACATTCGCGGATTCGTCAGTCCGCCCGCTACAGCGAACATTCTAACCATGAGTATTTTATAGACCCTTGGCCTATAGGCAACACAGTCTGCCTCCAGACCGCTTTCGGCCACCGTTGGCGGCGGTTACGGTTGCTCTCAGCCGTTGTCGTGGGGCTTCGTACACCGGATTTGCAGCCGATGCACGCCCACCGAGGGCAAGCGTTTCAGGGCGTTACCCCGTCATTCCACCTGTCGAATTACCAGTTATCCAAACAACGCTATTTGTTGTTTGTCCGCTGACTTTTTACCGCCAGCGAACGAGTCGCACTGTCCCAAAAGTGGTCGCCCTTCTCACTGCCGGTATTCTTTATAACCACATCACAAAACAGTTGGGCCATCAATTCCTTACCCTCAATCTCCGACAGGCAGTTCCAGGAATCCGAGGCGGAGGGCGTTACCAGATTGAATACGCGGACGGTATAGCCCTTGTGACGCAGGTACTCACTGGTTTTTTCGTACAGTTCAGATTTCGGATCCGTAATGACCATGCTGTTGCCCCTTGCAGCACACTGCAGAATCATATTGACACAGAAGGCTCTGGTCTTTTTCGATCCGGAGGCCCCATATACGGCGATATTCCCATTGAATCGGGTATCCTCTGGGATACACACCACCTGGCCGTCCAGTTCCCCCAAAATCGTCCCGTGGTGCTTGCGAATGTCGGGAACCAGGTCAAGGACGCCTTTCATCTCCTTTTTGGTCATGAAACCGGCCGTTCCGTAGGTGCCCTTGTTGGAGTAAACGAGATTGCGATCCCGGTCATATTCTCCTGTCTCGCTGTAGCCCATACGCATGACCATGAAAACCAGAATACCGATGACCGCGACGCAGATCCCCACACCATACAGGCCGTAAGGGAATCGGAAAGCCGCCAGAACACAGGACAGGAAACCGGGGTCTGGGAACTCCGGTGAGGTGCCGCTATACAGTGTGCCGCCAGCCTGCTGCCAGACATGGTGGTTATATAGGAACTGGCCGATATATCCACCCCCGTAGAGCAGCGCCGCAATGGCAAAGGGCAGGATGGCCAGCACCTTAATCAGTTTTTTACGGGATATGGAAAACACTCCCTTCAAATGCTTCAAAGTCAATGCTCTGCAGCGCAACCCTTGGTCCGCAGACCCGGCGAAGCACCGGCTCCTGAAAATCGAAACAGTAGACCGTGCCGGTCTGTCCGTGCAGACCGAGAGCATCGTCAAACCGTCGGATGCGTGGCATATCACAGGTGTAGCCAAACAGCACCGGGTTGCCATTTTCGTCTATGGCGTCATGCTCGATCAGCCAGTTGGATCGGCCTTCGGCCAGATCCTCCGACAGGATGCCATCCAGCACCGCTTTCCGCTCTGGGTCACACAAGAGCCGCAGCAATACCTCCCCGCGGCGGTCGAGGGTCAGATAGTGGAAACAGCGAAAGGTTCCGTTCATAATGAGGTAGTTTCTAGTCTCCTTATCGCCTTGACCCATCAGAATCTCCAACTGGTCCATACCATCACCGAAGACGATAGCGCCTGGGGGCGAATCCATAAACCTATCCGCAAGCCTCCTGTGGCACAGGTCTGTCTGCATCATGGCTTTGAGCCGAACCTCGGCTTTGTACTCCCACTTCATCCGGGCGTCAGCCGTGTTATAGACGGCATAGATGCCGCTGTCACAGACAAGGACGCCAGTGGAGCGGGAGCCGCGGATCATAGTCGCTTGCGCGCCAATCTCCTTCACCTCTCTGGAGCTGTAGTAGGCCGGACCAATATATAAGCCGGCATCATCCAGTTCTGCCTGAAAGACAGGCGGCTTTTCCCAGGGGAAGGTCAGAAGGCCCGCATTGTATGCTGTGACCAGCACCTCGGCCATCCGGTGAAGGCGCAGGCGGTGTGGGACCGAGTATTTTGGCGTGTTGGTGGCGGTATCGCCGGTAAAGAGTGGAAGGTATCTGTCCGGCTGTCTCGCCGCCAGAAGGTTTTTGGCAATGGAGGTCAGGCGCAGGCCGCGAAGGCCATCATGGTAGTAGGTGCGAAGGAGCTTTTCCCTTTTGAGAATTTTAACGGCATACGCCTTGTAACTGTCGGAGCCGGGGAGCCGGCTCACCAGCGCGGACGGCAGTTCACCGGACAGAGCGACGAAGGTCAGCAGCAGGTCGGGGAAGGTATCAGGCGATGGCAGAGGCCCCTTTCGCCTGGTCACGCACACCGCCCCCTTGTTGCCGGTTTTACGCCCAGGGTGTTCTTAACCTGGGCGTTTTTCCGGCTACCCCATTTCTGTGGGAGCGTTGGCATACGGGGCTTTTCAGCTCCGCCGCGCATATCCCAATTCCGGGAGGGGAAATCAGGCCGAAATGGGATATGGTTTTGAGGGCCTTTGGGACTATAATTCCGAGATGGATTGCAGAGCCGCCTGCTTTCTCTCCAGCCAGTCGGGAAACCGGGTGTTGTCCATGATGGAGATGCGGGTGCAGTCCATATCTCCCAACTCCGTGGTATGATAGGCGTCGCATAGCAGGCCGCTGTCATCTGTGAGCAGAAAGGAAGCCGCCACATCCAGAAACTGCTTGAGCTCCAAATTGTCGTAGTCCCGAACTCGCCGCTCAGGCAGATCTCGATTGTAGACCAGGGAAAAACATACGACGCAATGGCGCATCCGGGGCATGGGGTTACTTTTGGTGTACTGGCTGAGGGCGGCGGTGAAGGGATCAAGGAGGTATTCCGTGCTCTGCCTCTGCTTTCGTTTGGGGTGCAGGCAGGGCAGTGTGATTTCCAAAATACCGTCCTCGGACCGGATCTCAATGCCCTGCATGACTGCGGCCGAGGTCAGGTATTCGTCCCTTGTGACGCTGGTTGTGGCGTAGAGCAGATGCCGTAGGCGGCAGGCGATCCGCTCCGCCCGAAGCGCTGCGTCCGTGGACAACACTTCGTAGTTGTCGGGATAGCGTTGGATATCGGTGGTGTTGAGCGCATAGAGCGCATTGGTGAGCCGGGAAATATCTGATAAAATCGATGTAATGCGATGCGATAGGACCGCTCGTTCCAAATTGTCTCCTCCTTTATTCCTTTTGGTAGTAGTGAACATCCCCCTCCGGGGACACTGTGCAGTATCCGCTGGCATGGGGGATCTGAAGCTGTTCGATTTGGCCGGGATCATCCACCAGCACCAGGTATCTGGAGGGGTGTTCCCCAGCGGAGGATAGAACATAAGACAAAAGAGTGTCTTTTCCCTGGGCCGCATGTATGATCTCATAGATCTCACCGTCAGCGAAAAAAATGATTTTGGCTGGATATTCTGCAACTGAGTGGTATTCCACCCGGTCAATGAAATCCGCCAGCCCCCAGACCGCGGCCAATAGGCCGCGGTCAACATCCTCAGCACACTCGGGCGTGGGGCAGTACAGGCCGTCAATATAGTAGATGCGGTCCTGCTTGGTGAGATAGGACAGCAGGTTTTTCATCGTCTCCCGCTTTCCGGGATAAAGCCGTAGGACCTGCTCCTCAGTCAACGCCCGATACATGGTGATGTCCCGCAGCAGACTTTTGGCTTCCTTCCCATAGAGTTCCGTTCGTGTTTTCATTTTTGATACCTTCCTCCTGACGTAATAACGCCGTCATAAGACGATACCGGTCAAGTCCCTTCCGTCATAGCGACGTCATGGAGACGCACATAGAGCTTGAATCCATAAACACACCGCAATACAGCCGCGTCAGTTCTTGCGCCCAAGTAGCTCCCGCAGTTCCCTGCGGTCAGTGGTGATCAGCTCCTTTTCCAACTGACTGCACTTGATTTCCACCGTCACGTTGTTGTTATTGGTGCTGATCAGGCCGTTGCCACGCTCAAAGTGAGTAATCTCCATGACCTCCGCCTCAGAGAGATGGAGGATAGACTGGACGCGCCGTGCCTCTTCCTCCTCCAGATTGAGCAGGATCTTGGTCTTGGCGTTGTTGATGATGCCCTTGCCATATTTCCCGTCCTCCAGAGCGAAGAAGTCGTTGATGTCCTGGGTAGCGCAGATGGCCGACCCGCCGTAACCGCGGATGATCTTGAAGATTTCCAGGACAAATTCCGCAGCCAGACGGTTGCTGTTGGCGCCGATGAGCTGCCAGCACTCGTCGATGAAAATGGCCTTGTCCTCCGTCCGGTTCTCCTTGGCCTTGTCCCAGACGAAATCCAGCGCCACAAACATCCCCACCGTCAGCAGGTCGCCGGTCAGCTCAGAGATATCGAGGACGGTGTATTTGTTATCCAACGATACATTGGTCTGCTGATTGAAGGTTCGGGCGGAACCATTGACCAAACGGTTGAGAATATTGGCAAGCCGCTTGGTATCCGGGGACTCCTTCAGAACCTCGTACAGATCCCCCAGCACCGGCATCGTCCGGTATTGGCCCGGATGGTCCGGGTCATCCAGCGTGCTGTTGTCATGGGTGATCCCCAGCCGTGCGTAGGTGCGGATCAGGGCGTCGTCCAAAAGCTGACGCTCCTCATGGTTCATGTCGGGGATCAGTAGGGAGAAGAAGATGTGCAGTCTCTGAATTTTCGCGGCCAGCATGGACTTCTCCACACCTGGCCCGTCCAGCATTTCATCCACAGAGCGGTCCACCTTGCGGATGGCCATGACATTGATACAATTCTGGGAGGCAGGGGAGATCTGGATGAACTCGCCGCCGATATTGGAGCAGGCCCGGTGGAACTCATGGCCCTTCAGCGGTGCCACAATAAAGACCTGAATGCCCTTGCGCCGCATCCGGGTGGCCATGAGCTGCATGGAAAAGCTCTTGCCTGCACCGCTGGTGCCCAGGATCGCTATGTTGGCGTTCTTGTAAACCCGGCTGTCGAAGATGTCCACAATGATGAGGGAGTTGTTGTGCTTATTGACGCCCAGGAGGATGCCGTTGTCATCACACATCTCATAGCTGGTAAAGGGGTAGCAGCTTGCCGCTCCCAGGGTCAGTACGTTGCGCTTGGAGCGTTCAAAGAGACTGCGCTCCAAGCTGACCAGGGGCAGGGACGATAAAAAAGCCTGTTCCTGACAGAAGGAACAGGGCTGAACATCCATATCCTGGGACAGCAGGAGCTTTTTCATCTCCGCGCATTTCCACTCCAATTCATCCACACTGCCGGCTGTGATGGTGATAAGCAGGTTGAGGTAATAGAAATCCTCATTATTACCAAGGCCGTCTTTGAGGAAGTAGCCGCTGCGGATAGCGCCGTCCAGATCGTCAAAGTCCGTGTTGGTGTCGCTGGTTTCTTTTATTTTGCTCCGGTTAATACGGAGCTGCTGGCCCAGCTTGCGGATCATGCGGTCCTTGGGCTGGCGGGAGAGAAACATATCCAGGTCGATACCGTCGCCGGCATTGACGATCAGGCTGAGCCAGCCGGCGGGCACCTGCGACTTATAGCCGTCCGAGGGCACCAGAAGATAGGCGTAGTAGATGCCGTCGATGCAGATGTAGCGTCCATGGGTTAAATCGATCCGGGCGGGGGCGTAGAACTCATTGGAAGGGATGTTGTCCAGAGAGCGCCCGGCGGCCAGGTACTCTGTCAGCACGCTTTTCAGTTTCTGGGGAAAGGGCTCCTCGTTGCTCTCCCTGCGACAGAGAATATTGTAGAGGATCTCACAGGCCGCCTCATCCTCATTTTCTGGCATGATCACCGTGTTCCCACATTGCCGCAGGTAGTTGGCAGCCGTTCGGGCGGCGGTTTGGAGGGAAGCAATGGCTTCCTCTTCCTCATGCCCGCGGCGGGTGCCCGGCAGTTCCTCATACTCAAAGATCAGAAAGAAACGCCTGGTAATGGCCTCACGGGAGCCGAGCTGCTGGATCAGCTGCAAGTAGTCCTCCTGAAGCATCCGGCAGTGTGGGTCTGTTTCCTGCTCCAATTCCCTACGTACTGCCTCCACATGGCGGTCAATATCGGCGCGTTTCGTCAGCACCTTGAATTGCACCTTGACCGGAGCGATCTTCAGATAACTGATAAAGGAATAGATGATACCGCGCTGTTCTTGGGCGCTTCGGAGCAAAAAATTAACCGGAACGACCTCTACGACCTTCACATAGCGGTGGTCTCTGGTATAAATCACACCATTTTCGATTTTTTCGATTGGTACATAATCCGCTAACGGGTTGAGGGGCTTCACCTTTTCCTCCGGTGGCAGAAACGTCTTGTGCTGGGTGACCTTGCGCTCTTTCCTATCAAACCGAAAGCTACAGCGGCTGATCGGCGCGGCCTCCTGTTCCTGGACTTCCTGCTCCGGTTGCTTTTTACGAAGCCAACTTGGCAATACTGATTTTTTCTGCTCTCCGCTGTCCGTCACCGCATCCCGGTTAAGGACCCTGCGATTACGCAGGAAGCGGAAAAACTGGAGGATGAAGGTGGAGAGACTGTTGCCGGAGATGCCAATGAGAGCAACCAGAACCAGCGGCAGAGCCGTCAGGCATAGGATGATGACCCGCGTAGTGATGGAAATACCTAAGTTAAGGACAGGCAAGCCCACAAGAAGCCCCAGGACACCAGCCTCAATGACGTTGCGTGTCTTGAACATCCCGCCCAGGAGCGTGCCGCCCTCAATAAAATTGGGGGGGATTACATAGACGTCCCGTTCTTCATTTCGCATAGGCGGCGCCTCACATCCGGTCCTTGCGTTTCGGTGGGTCAGGCAGCCGCTTTACGATGCTCTCCTGATAGGCGACCGTATCGTCCGGGGCCTTATAGGGCTTACGCTCAACAGTGTCCTGGGCAAGCTGCGTATACCAGAGTGCGCCGTCTGTGGTTCGGATCTTGGAATAATCCCCCTTTGGTTCCACATACTGATCCGCATGGTACATACTGAAGGCTATCGGCTCGGCCATATCCGGTTTTGACACCATGCCGGTGATCCTCCCACCACCGATCTCCACGTTGGAAAAAGTGAGAGGTGCTTTGTCGGAGGACTCTTCGCCGGCATAACCCAGATAGGAGCGAATGGACTGGGCGGCTAGGTCCCCGGTGATGGAGCCGGTGGAGCGTATATCGCCCTTGGCGACTGTTCCGATGATGTCATTCGCAAAACTACCACCGGACATCAGGGACTGGGCGAAAATTGCCCCGCCCAGACCAACTCCCTTGAAAGGCGTCGCAACTGTTTGCCTGTCTGTTTGCGTGACCGTAGAGGATTTATGAGACGCTTGGGATTCCGTCTGGGTGGTTGCTTGCTGTGCAGTATGTTCCGACTGCTGAAAAATTTGGGCAGCGGTCATCTCCGCTTGCTGGGCCGTCTGGGTAATCGTTTCAGTAGATGCGGAATGTACGGCTGCTGTCTGGGTTTCCTGATGTGCCCCGGTTTGCGTATCAGTCTGGTGAACAGTGTTGGCCTGCTGTTCCCTGATCGTGCTGGACTGGGAAGCTGCCGCAGTTGCTGTGGACTTGACGGTATTCACAGCGGAAGTCGCTGTCGTGGCCGTCCTCACCGCATCGCGGGTTACCTTACGGCTGACAGCGCCGGCAAGACCGCCTTTTAGAAACCCACCAAACGGGCCGGCGGTTCCGGATGAAGCACCCCCGGGAGAACTGCCGGCCGAATGGCGCGCTCCGCCTCCAAAGGCGCCGGCCACCGCCGCAACGCCGCGGGTGGCGATTATAACTTCTGCCAACATGGAACCTCCGGTCTGGCCCACATTGACGCCTAGGCTCGACATAAAACTGTCGATCTTCTGAGATACCTTCAGAAAGCCGATAGCGCACAGGAACCAGATCAACACATTGCCTGTGACCGTCTCTCTGCTTGTAGCGCTGACCTGGGCCTCAACCTCCGCCTCCGTTATCGCAAAGGCGGGAACCGAGAGAGCGGTGATAAGTAGAAGTACAAGCACAAAAACGGTAGAAATTTTGATACTTCGTTTCGTGATAAGCCCTCCTCAGATAGAAAGTGGGTTGGCGATAAAGGCGCCGACCATGCTGATAAACAGGCGCAGGCACCAAGCGTTCATCAACAGCAGGAAGAGCTGGCCGCCGAACATACGGCACCAGCTCTTGAAGATGTTTGAGGTGGACTGGGACGCCCCCATGGCAAATGCCACTGGCGCAGTGAAGACCAGTACGCCCAGCAGCACATACCGCTCTGCCGCCTCAAACAGCAGTTTCAGGTAGTTCCAAGCCAGGATCAGAGTCAGGATCAATACGATAAGTGCCACTCCTCCGTTGGCGACTACGCCGATGATGACAGCCAGTACGGAGTTGAAACTTGCAAAATCCAGGCTGGGAAGGGCGGAGGACAGGATCCAGTTGTACGGGGTGCCGCCAATTTGGAGGACAGTATCGACGATCTCGTCCGAGTACCAGGCAAGAGCGATAAACAGTATAGAGCGGATACTCAGTTTGACTGGATCCTCTGCCTCGGAGCCCAGGCCCAAACCGAAATTCCGAAAGAGATTCCAGACCCATAGCAACAGGATCAGCCCAATGGCAAGCGCCACAAAAATATCATACATCGTACTTGCAGCAGGGAAATACCGCAGAAACACGCTCATGTCACAGCCCAGGGCGCCCAAAACTGATGTGTTGATCAAGTCCAGGCCGTACATGATCTGTTCAGCGATCCACTCTACAATGCCGTCTAAGATGCCCATGAGCGGTTACGGCGTCCACTGGCCGCCGCTGAAGAACGGAGTGACATAACTCATGATGAACCCCAACCCGTTCAGCACGGCCCATGTGATGACGATGCGCTTGAGCCAGGCACGGGATTCGTCCACCGTCCGCCCGGAGCGGCTGAAATTCATCATCAGCAACGCCACCGATGCAGTAACAATGGCGGCGATGGTAGAGATCGTCAGGATCTGGGTGTAAACGTCCTGCATGATCTCACTGGCCTTCTCCCAGATGGTGGCTGCTGATGCTGGTTGAACAAGAAACACTGAAAGACAGACACAGAGATATACCATGTAGAGGGCGCGGTAGGGACTGATCCCTCTCCGTCCCCTCAGTGGGACCGGGGTCTTTTTCTGCTTCAAGTAGCAAACCTCCTTTGCGTTTTTAGTCCTCGTGAAAAGGGAAACAGCGCCCGGTTCGCCGGGCGCTGTTTCCAAGGCCATTAGGAGGGCAGAAAAAAAGACGCCGTAAAGGCGTCCTCCCATGACCGTTTTTCAGTTGAGGTACAGTTTTGAGCATGACCAATATAACACATGGAGGTTTTCTAATCAATAACAAAACCTTATCAATACGCTATCAAATCTCTATCAATTTTCTCTCACTGCCGTGTTCCGCTTGTCCCTGCAGATTACTTGTCTTTTGGGAAAAAGCGTTCCAGGATATCCCGGCATTCCTGCGAAGTAAACCCCCAGAGGACGGAACTCAGTGCCTCCACCGCCTGCTTTCGCTTGCGGTAGTAGGTGGGCAAGCTGATGTCACGGATATGGGGACGAAGCTGTTCGACGATTTCCTCCACATTTTTGAGCTGCTGGGGGGATAAGTAGGTATAATACAGCAGCCAGTAGTAGTCCTCACCATGCTTATGTCGGGTACGGAGCAGTTCGATGGAGTTGTTGACCAGGGTGAGCATTTTGTTGCTGCGCTCAATACAGCGGGCATGGTCTTCCAGATCCGTACCGCTTAAATCAGCGCCGGCCAGATAGACAGAGTCCAAAAAGTCCTCGATGCTGCAGCCATACTCAATTTGAAACTGATTTTTCATTTGCTGGACGGACAACTCCATGCTCCAAACCACATCACGATATCTTTTCAACAGCCGCCAGGTATCATGGTAGCGGGGATCTTCTGTAACATCCTGCTTGATCGTTCGTTTCGGCATTGTTCAAGTCTCCTTTGCATTGTTCGGAATGGGGGCGGTGACGTCAATAGCTTTCCATTGCGTCCTGGGCCATATCGTGACTGACCAAGGAGGTATAGTGCTGGCTGATGGTAATAGGGGCGTTGTAGAGCGCCGAAAGGGTGTATGCCTTGATATTGCCTACAAGCGTCGTATTCTTACTCAGGCAGTCCATTACATAGGCGATATGCTCCTTGTCCAGTTTGAGCAGACGGCTCTTCACCAGATCCTTTGGCATATCCTCCTGATTGACCCGGATATACTCACGGCGGCTGCAGCAGATCTCGACAATGAGTTCCACATAGCCGTCTATCAGGTCATGATCGTAGGGATGCTCTTCCAATAGACGCTCATAATCGATATTCTCTTTGACCAGGGTTCTGTATTGCTCTATCTCATCCATCCTCAATCGTCGCCGGCCCTTGCCCGTATGTTGGACCTGTGGGGGCGGAGGGGGATAGATAGACTCAGTATCACTCCATTCAGTATCTTTCTTATCAGTATAATTAGAGGCGGATATTCCGCAGTCTGCACTTCGGCCAGACCGAAGTCTTGACTTCGCCATTTCAGAAGTCTGGAGAGCAGCCGACGGCTCAGACTTCGGTTTTTCAGAAGTCAAGGGTGCGTCTCCAGGGATAGTAAAGTTTTTGACATAGATTTTGGTTGGCTTGCCCTGGCCCTGCTTCTTGCGCTCAATCAGGCCAATTCCTCGATCCCGGTCCAACTCCTGATACAGCTTTACCAGCTTATCCTTGCCGAAGCCCAGAAACTCGATGGCCTCCTCCAGTGTGAAGTAGATATAGACCCGCCCATCGGCGTCCAGCCAGTCGTTACGAATGGACAGGCTCATGCGATCCAGCAGAAGGCCGTAGAGCACTTTCGCCTCCACGGACACGGACTTATAGCGCTGATCTGTAAACAGCACCTTGGGGATACGGTAGAAGGTGAACTGCTCCGCATCGTTTCCATAGAAATAATCTAATTCCAACGGCTTCATAGCAGCCTCCTAAAAACAAAATAAGCGCCCCCAGTGACGAAAAAATCGTCACTGGGGGCGCTCCTTCTCAAAAGTAAAATACCATATAAACGCAAAAAAAAGCCGGCCTGCAGGTGAATCGTCACCCGCAGGCCGGCTTACTCGGTGACGCGGCAATGCCGCGCCGTTCGACAATTTTATCAACCTCCCCATGTTGAATTTTTGCTGTGGTGTCAGGACTAAATCAGCGCAACTCCTTGCGGCGCAAGGGCTTGCCGACTTAGTCCTATTATAACAGAGGCATCATGAAATCGAATATGGCGAAGTCCGTTTTTTTGAAGCAAAAGCTTAAAGTGTGTAGAAACATATTCCGGCTTATAGGGAACGCCAAGGTCATTCACCCAAATGTAATCGCTTTCTTCATAACAGTTTCCACAAAGCAAGCGGCAATTCTCCTGCCGCTTCTTCATCCTCAGCAGCAGCTCGCGGTACTCCGGAACCAACGGCATAGATCTACAGCTAGCTCTGTTCTTGGTGCGATCCTTACGAATGATTCGGGTCTTGCCATCTTCTCTGGTCTGAGTTACCGTATGGGTGATTGTGAAAACATTTTCCTCAAAATCAACATCCTGCCAGCGCAGACCTAGGATCTCTTCTCTACGCAGTCCATAGAACGCTGACATGAGTATCGGGAATTCCAGAGGATCACCCTTTGCTGCCTGAAACAGTTTTTCCAGTTCAGCCGCAGTATAAAAGGATGCAACATACTTGTTAACCTTTGGGCGATCCACTTTATCCATAGGATTTGATGAAATCAAGTCGTGTCGAACCGCATATTTCAGAGCCTTGTGGATGTTAGCGTGATAGTGCTGAACCGTTGTTCCTTTCAATTTCAGCGTATTATAGCAGTATTCATAAAAGCACTCAATATCCAGAGAAGTCAAAGCCCCTAAAGTAACGCCGAGTTGCTCAAAATATGGAGCGATTCTTGATTCTACAACTATTTTGTACCCCGCATATGTAGTCTCCTCAACACTCGCTTTAATGATGTTCAACCATTTTTTCATGAAGTCCGAAAAAAGCATCGATTCCTCAACAGTCTGACCTTCTGTCGGCTTTTCCTGCTTGATCACAACTGCCCCGGAATTGTAGTTGCATCTAGCCTCCATGAGCATCTCATTAGCGCGCTTTTCATTCTTTTTTCCACCTACGGGAATACCTGTAGGGAGCCATTTTATTTTTCGTTGTCCATCCACTCCCTTGAGGTTCAGCACCATGTAATAGTAGTTCTTTTTGACTTGCAGGTGGCCAGCTACCATAATAACCTCCTTCTTGTAGCGACACGGTATTCCTGCCAATGGCGTATGAACATTATACCATGCTTAATCCATCTATCCAACGAATTAGGCAAGTTTATTTTTATTTCCTCACGCCAAAACTTTCACTCCTTCCCCACCATAAATTCAACCACGCTAGTTTTAGGTATCTTAAATGATCTGCCAACCTTTACATAGCGTATCGCTCCATCCTTCAGAAGGCTGTATGCTGTCCTCTTTCCAATGCCTCCAAGCATTACGCACATTTGCTCAACACTCACCACATCTGGATACTCTTCAAATATCTTATCACGCCGCCTCATTCTCATACTCCTCCTCAACACAAAACAAAAGATTCTCCCGGAGCATTAACTCCGGAAGAATCTTTTTTTGTACTTACATTTTAACACATAATAGAATACCATTGGAAGTGCAATTATCAGTCATAATGTGAGCAAACTTACTGCAACGCCCAGCTAAAATAGCGTCAATCAAACAACGGTATAAAAGGGGTAAAAGCAAAGTCGAAATGCTATTATACAAGTAAGTGGAGTGGCGAAATCCAGAGTGTTCAGATTTTCCACTCTACTCGAACGTGGTCGCTGAGTGTGCTGATTGAAATAATCAGGCCATCAGCGGCTTTTCTTTGTCGTCAAACTCAATGCTGTCCCAGTAGTCAAGATAATATGAAAGTTCCTGCTTCTGGGATGACATTGTTTAATCGCACAATTCTGCAATCACCGTTGAAGTGGCCTGGCGGCGAATGTCCTATTCTTCAATTTTCTATTGTGGGATACCATTAGCAGCCTCGGACAACAATGTTGCGGTTGACTAGCGAAACCTGTCCCCGCACTTACTGAATATATCGTACAGGTTATTCTCGATTTCTCATTTACGCTTCTTCTTTTCCTCCGGGGAGAGCACTGGCATAAGGCTTTCCAGCACAATGAGCTTAGCTAAAGGCCTCGATATATACAAACCGCGTAACCTTGCAAAAAGTATAACAGTAGGATAAAATACACTTTAGACGGGAAATCACATAAATCTATTGTTTGCCAAAAGGGAGGACTTACCAATGAAATGGGCTGACTTTCCTAAGATAACAACAAATACGGAACTGATCGAATACTTTAGCTGGAATGATGATAAGTATTCCAGAGCAAAAAATCATGAACAGTACTGCCACTATACACGCTTAAGTGCCTTGGACTCTATTCTCCAGAGCAAAACTATCCGGTTGGGCTGTGTAACCGAGTTTAACGATGTAGTTGACAAACAGCAATTTGGCAGCATCGAAGAACAAATTCTTTATTATTCTTTGTGCTTTAGCACGGGTAAAAACGAAAATCTGCCTTTGTGGTACTTATACTCCAGTATGGATGGGCAGGGGGCACGTATACGAATGTCGAAGAGCACTATTGCTAAGCTCCTTGAAAATGCACAATATGCTTTGCTAAAGGTAGACAGTTCTTCAAAAAAAGTAGTGAAAAGAATAGAACTTAAGCCTACAGACATAGATGTGAAGTTTGAGGATGTTCTGTATTACCGGGTGCATGAAGGTACTAATAAAGTTGATTTGAAATATAACACAATGACCAATTATTCTATACCGATGGATGAGTTCAAGATATACCAACAAGAGCACACGGGATTTTTAAAGGGCTTGATATGGTATTATGAAAAGGAAACACGTCTTTTGATCAAGTTAAGAGGGGCGGTTGCTGACTCGATCAGAAATAGAGTCAAGGACATAGAGCGTGGCGAAATAAAATATAAGATCGAGCTATCTTTGGAAACAATATATCCAAAAATTATTATTGACTTCGGGCCAGAAATGGATTCACTAGATGATTGTTGGCATTTAACATCAGGCAAAGAATTCAACGGAATCCGCGATTTTATTTATAGTACATCTCGTACTCATTTAAGTAGCTATAAGGGGACCATTAAAATGAATTTGTGTCAAAAATGTGATAAGAGGTAAGAAATCTCAACGGTGACTTACCATTGTGAACACTTCCATTTGTCTGTCCTCCACGGGCAATTTATGGACATATTATAATAGGCAAAAAACATCGTCATGTATTAGGGAGGAAACGCATGATGAAAAGGAATATAGTCAAATTTGCAGTTGGCGTTCTGACAGTTGCTGTATTAGTTCCCCTATTTGTTTACGCCTCAGATAAAAATGCGGATAGCGAAGCACGCAAGGCGCAGACAGAACAATCGCAGTCTTCAGCAATGACAGATTATGTGGAAGACACGTTGGAGGAAGAACCATCACCTTCGTCCAATAAATCGCCGGGAGATATCTCTGTGTATGAAGATATACCAACGAGCCAAGAAGCTGCTTCGCCACAAGAGGCCGTAATAAATGAACCGGTTGGCTTCATAGAGAAAGAGCCTCTTCCTCCGACAGAGCCAAGCCACGGCGATGTAATCCGCGAAGAAGAGAACTACATTATCCTGGCTTACACGGAACCTCCAAATGCGGACAGCTCCATCTATATAGAGTATCCCTGGTTTAGGGGGGAAGAGTTTGCTAATCTGAACGAACTGATTTATGATAAGGTATTGGAACTCGGAACGATTAACACGGATACAGCATCCCCAGACTGGGGCCTGATCGCAGACTATCAGGCCGAAGTTACCTTTCAAAGCAGTAAAGTCGTCAGTATTGTATTTTGGGGTGACAGTTACTTTACAACAAGCAATCATCCCTGGGGCAACTTGCGTGGGCTCACGGTGGATTTGGATACCATGGAGGAGATCATGCTGAATGACCTCTATCCTTTTGAGAACAAGGAATTCTGCAAGCTTTTTTTCTCCTATGCTGCTTTTCCCGGTGAACCTATCACAGGGTATGAAGAAGCGGATTTCTTTGAGTTCTTCCCCCGTTTTCCCTATTACACACCTCTGGAAAAGATTTATGGCGGTGAGGACAACTTTTTTCTTTTGCCCGAGGGCGTGGTAATCAGCATCCCCGCAGTCCATGCTACAGGCAGCGACCATCTGGAAGCATTGTTGCCATACAGCCTGGCGATGGACTTCTATCTTCCGGATCAGAACTATTGGGAAGAATCATGACATTATAAAAAGGGGGCTAGAAGAAAGCTCTGGCCCCCCTTTTCTATTACATGCTGTATTTTATCAATCCAGCAGGTCGTACCAGTATTCCGCGTTGTCTCCCCGTATTCCTTCTTGAGAAGAAATATCGTCAGGTCTCTCATAGTTCCGCAAGAAGGCACATGCCAGGTAATATGGGGTTTCCTTCGACTGCGTAAACGTATAGAAAGAAAAATCATAGGAGCTTACCGGAATCCACTGGTCATCAAGATTGTCTTCCACTTCAACCAAGATTCTCTCAAGCTGACTGTCCATATCATCGGTCGGGAGATTTTCGTCTTCGGCCCAGTCAGTGAATTTTGTGGACGGTGTCCATTGAACAAGGCCAAAGCCTCTTCTCGTATTGACGACGCCATTTTCCCAATATCCCGGATTGATATAGCTTTCTACTTCCAGGTTACCAAGCATTCCACATACCGCGTTTTTGGTCCAGCCGCAGTCGCGCAGATAATCCAAAATATACTGCGCATTGACCTTCATTTCTGCCTGTGTCAATGTTGTATTACTGACATATACTTGTCGATTGTACCCGGTATAGCCGAACAGATACCGCCATGTATCTCTTCCTACAATACCATCGACGGAGAGCCGCATCCTGTCCTGGAAATCCTCTACAGAACTTTCAAAACGACTGGAGAAATTACCATCACACATCGTACCTTCAAACTGAGTCATCAAATACTGCGCTGCAAGGACCGCATCACCGGTATCGCCCCGCTGTACTGTCACAATGAGTTCCATCAGGGTGTCCGGTCCTGCAGTTCCGTCAACGGTCAGGCTGTGGCTTCTCTGAAAATTCCTCAATGCGGTCCGTGTACCGCTCCCGAAGGAATCATCGATAGAGAGAGATTCCCCATGGTATCGTAACAGGCACTGTAACGCATAAACATATTTCTGTTTGCTCCCAAATTGAATGATAGGCCAATCAGGACGAGCTGCCATAACTTAATCGCTCCTATTACAATAAATTTGGACAGGAAAGCCGGGCAGCCAGTCCGGATTTCTTTCCATCTCGTGCCTAAGCTACAATGAGAGGAGCAACTGGCTGACCTATCACTCCTTGGGCTTCCATGTCCGAAGAAAAGACTGTCAGCCATCCTCTTGTTGCAGCGTTCGATTTAAGCAGGTTGAGCCACCGAATGCCGGAGAGTTCGCGTCACGCAATAGATTGAATCGGCAACGAGAAAAGGTGGATTCCGGTTGCAGATTCTTTGTATTGGAGGAATGTGAATGAACTGCGTTGGC
>OESB01000168.1_pt1 | contig 18924 bp, 20 predicted proteins | sample 1540131 | NCBI WGS metagenome assembly OESB01 (sample SAMEA3891888, study PRJEB23780) | metagenome | biome: terrestrial biome; feature: animal house; material: Caecal content | place: Italy | collected 2015-05-05 | reverse complement strand
AAAATATCTCAATCTGCCTTCAAATAACGATCATGCTTTTCCATCGGTGTCAAAACGCCAAGGTTACGCTGGAGACGTTTCGTGTTGTAGTAATGGATATAACTGCGAATCATTTTCACCAGTTCAGTACGATTCGTGAAACGCTTTCCATAATAACGCTCTCGCTTCAAGATGCCCCAAAATCCTTCCATAGGGCCATTGTCAATGCAGCGGCCAACACGAGACATACTTTGTGTCATGCCAGCATTGACCAACCGCTGGTAGAAGTATCGGTTGGTATATTGAAATCCACGGTCACTGTGGAAGATAGGATGCGCATCAGGATTTCTCTGGACTGCCTTTGCAAAAGTGTCGAACACAAGTTTGTTGTCGTTTGTATCCCGAATCGCAAAGGCAACAATACGTCTGTCATATAAGTCAAGGATAGCGCTCAGATAAACTTTCTTAACTCTGGGACCTTCGTAATACTTGAATTCCGTCACATCTGTCAGCCACTTTTCGTTTGGCTTTTCTGCATGAAATTCCCGGTTCAAAATGTTTTCAGAGTAATGCTGTGGTGTCCTCGCATGTCTGGTGCAGCTTGCCGGATGAAACTTAACGGTTGACTGGATTCCAAGACTGCGGCAGATCCGCAGAATGCGTTTGTCGTTGCTGTGGACATTGTGAAAGCGTTCCAGATCATCGTGGATCCGGCGATACCCTTTATCCGGGCTGTCCATGTGAATTTTTTCGATCAGCGAAGCAATATGCTTGTTTTCCTGAAACCTCTGGCTGGAACTCCCCGACTTCCATTTATAATAGGCAGAAGGAGACACCGACAAGCAGCGGCAGGCTTCCCGAACGGAACCAAGATTGTCTGCCGTGCAGATGCGAATAGCTTCGTACTGCTGTTCCAGATGAAATTGTCTCAGCGATTCCCCCTTTCCAGTTCTTCCACTTTTTTTCGCAGTTCACATTCCAGTTTCAGCAGATGGTTTTCATGTTCCAGTTCTGCGATACGCTTTTCAAGTTCTTCTTCCTTGGAACGAGGCGTTTGAGAGATCTTCCGCTCTCCACGCCGGTCTTCCAGACCTGCTATCCCCAATTTACGGTATTTTCGTACCCACTCATAGACCTGCCGATAAGAGAATCCTCTTTCCCTTGCAATTTGTTCGTAAGGCTTTCCGGCTTCTGTATATTCTTTTACGGCAGAAAGACGCTCATCGATGGTAGATTTTCGTTTTGTCATAAAGAAACCTCCTGAGTCTTTCTTGGAATCTTTATGACCATTATACGACTTTACCCATCGATTGACCAAGTCAGGACTACGAAGATGGTATTTTCCGCAGAGCGTTTGGAGGCTGCCTTTCCCATTCAGATAATCCTTTACGACTTTTTTCTTGATTTCCTCGCTATAAGTCCTCTTGGCATTTGAAGATGCAAATGCTGCAGGCCCATCCATTTTGTACAAGCTGATCCACTTTCGCATTGCAGTGGAAGAAACACCTGCTCGTCTGGCAGCCTCCCGTCCTCGCATTCGTCCTGCAAGACATTCCTCAATGAGCCAGATTCTAAACTCTGGATCAATCTCTTTTCGTTTGCTCATTTTAATCCTTTCCCTATTTCAGTGTCTCTGTTATAGGGAGCATATCACTATGCCAATTACCGATTCTGCTTGCTTTGTCACACGAGCATCCCCCTGGGGGCTCAACCTACGTCAACCGAACGCTGCAATGAGATGGCGGAGAACAGTTTGCGCGTACGAGCTTGGCAGCTCAAGCAAGGCCTCGTTCTCTCAGCACATCTTCATTGTAGCTTAGGTTTGGGCATCTGCATAGCTCACTGGCTGTGAGTTTTCTGGAGCCAACACAATTGTAGACCAATTAAGCAAAGTCAATAGCATAAGTGGCCAACAGGGTCAAGAGTAGATGGTTTGCACCACGGCTTCGCCGCTCTTGACTCTGTCAGCCACTTACGCTAAGCAGAAAACAAGGGCAACAAAAGCTGCCCCATGCCAATTTGGGCATAACAAAATAGACCCTGCTTTGATTTCAGGGCCCACAATTCACAAGTGGGTTTAAGCAGCTTTAATAAACCCCTGTTCCCTCGCATGTTGTTCAGGCGTCCTCAGTTCGAAAGGCTTCTGATCGCGCAGAACGGCGAAGATAATAAAGATCAATTTATGCATAGATGCGGCAAGCGCAACTTTTGCCGGTTTGGTTTTACATTTCTTTTCATAATAGCTGGACAAAACAGGATTGGCTGCAGGAGCGTTGGCGTGCTTGAACACTGCGTTGACTACTGCCATATGCAAAGCGGCCCGCGCATATGGAGAGCCTCTCTTTGACAGTTTGTTCTTTGTCCCTCGAAATGTACCAGATTGCCGTTCAGAAGGGTCCAATCCAAAGTAAGTGGCGAGCTGTTTAGGCTTTTTGAAGAGCGAGATATCACCGATTTCTGCCATAATAAGTGAGGCAGAGTGAGGCCCTACACCAGGGATGGTTTGTAGTAATTCTACGTTTTTTCGAATGGTTTTTACTTGCGCCAATAAATTTTCAATTGACTGTTCCAAGTATGCTACGCGGTCTGACAAAGTGTTCAGCATTGGAATAACAGACAAAATCATGCTTTCATCCGCACAAGTGTGAATCCCCAGAACCTTGGCTGTTTCCGCCGTCTTTATAAGCGCTTCTGCCTTCTTTTTGGCAAACTTGTATCCTGATTTGCTGGCAGTAGCAATTACTTCAACAAGTTCGTACTCGTCTGATGCCAGCAAGATGGCCGGAGTTGGAAAGTGTGACAAGACGGCACGCGACGTAATGCTGCCCACATCCGAGAATACCTTATCGTATCCAGGGAAAATCTGATCCAAGAAGGCAGTGAGTCGGTTTTTATACCGAGTCACATCATTCAGAAGCTCTACTCGTTCCCGGCAAAGCAACCGTAAAGCACGAATCGCAGATTGCGGGATCTGCGATGGACGTAGGGTTTTGGTGCGATACAGCATGGCCAGCTTCAATGCGTCTACTTTGTCTGTTTTTCTCTTTCGTATAGAAAAATCCTTCATGGAACTGCTCTGGAGAGGATTAACCACAAGCACGTCATATCCACAGTCCGAGAAAAACTGAAACAGAATCAAGTGGTAGTGTGACGTGGCCTCCATGACAACAGCCGGACGGCCGCCAAAGGCTTCTGTAGCCTTTTTCAACAAAGCCTCAGCGCGCTTCATAGATGTACTATCGTGATAAATCTTTGTTTGTGCGAAAATCTGATTGTCTGGTGACAGAATACACATGTCGCTGAAACGTTTACTGACATCGATCCCCACTACTGGTCCAAAATTCATATACATCGCTCCTTCCCGGGACAGTTTCGCTTCTTCGCAAAAGCAACAGGCGCGTTTTTGATACGGGTAGCGGCTGTGCCGGCCCAACCAACCAAAACATTGATTCTTTTACGAAGCGAACGGACGGTCTACACTGTTGGTAACTTCCAAATCGGAAACCTAGCAAGCAATTTTGCCACTTTCAGCCCCGCATGATAGTTCTATGTTACAATGTTTTCAGAACCGGCACAACCGTACAACATCCTCGATGAAATGTTTTTTATTTCATCGGTAACAGTATACCAGCAAGCAATTCGTCTGGCTATCCGTTTTGCCAGACGATACTTGTTGGTGCACGCCCCAAACCCCATGGAACGCAGAAGTTCCTTCTGCGGCTGCGCGTTTCTGTGAAACGCTTTTCTATTTCCGCACAAGTGAAAAGCACGCCAAAGACCGGTGTGGAATCAGGCCTTTGGCGTGCTTCTTTTATAGGTTCTGCTGGCGGTTCTGTGTACAAAGGTATTGCAGCCACCAACAGGCTGGACTGATTTTCAGACAAAAGCCGGAACGGCTGCAAACTATGATGGATATTTTTACCTTCGGCTATGATCACGCTGGTTTTTACACCGGTCTGTGTGCGCTCTGTTTTACCCTCCGCGTTCCCGATTGACACGTCTGTCGACCTCTGGGACCTCTGGTAAGATAAATTGGAAAAACACATGGGCGTAATGTCAGAACAATGTAAAGAGGGAAAGAAGTATGTTACAGGTAGCGGTGTACGATCCGCTCCGATTTTTGCCGGCGGGAACACACTGCCCTAAAATGACTGCTGAGAGACTCGCATGAAAACCTGCTGTTCCTGACGGGCGCTGCCCAGAAAGACACCCCGCTCGATGGGGCAGTCCCCAAAATCCCGGCCTGCGCCGAAGCGCAGATAGCCTTCGTCGGTCCATTGCAGGCGGGTGGGGTCGATGCCGGTCCAAAGGCCGTCCAGCCACACCTCGCACCAGGCGTGGCTGACCCCTTCCCCCTGGGGCAGGCCGTTCACATAGCGGGCGGCCAGCCCGGCCTGGCGGGCCAGCGCCAGATAGACGTGGGCGAAGTCCTGGCAGACGCCCCGCCCATTGTGGAACGCCTGGGCCGCCGTGGTGGCCACGCCGGTGACGCCGGGCGCATAGGTCAGGCGGCTGTGCACCGCCCGGGCCAGAGCCCAGGCCCGCTGGCGGGGCGTCTCGGGCAGGGGCAGCGCCGCCAGCCAGTCCAGCATTTCGGGGCTGGGGCGGGTAAAGGCCGACGGCAGGCAGAAGAGCGGGCTGCGGCGGGTGAGCTGCCGCCCGGACAGGTCCATCCGGGCCGTGCCGCACACGCCGTAGCAAAAATGGTCGTGGGGGCCGTCGATGCGGCCCGCCTGCAGCAGGTTGCCAAAACTGTCCTGCTGCACCGTATACGGCACGGGCGGGTCCAGGGTGAGGGTCGCGCTCACGATCTGCTGCCCGGGCAGGCTGGGCGGCATGCAGCGCAATACAAAGATGTGCCGGGTCACCGGCGCGCTGAAGGCCAGGCGGATCTCGTAGAAAAAGCGCAGCGTCCTGCTCATAGAACGAACAGCCCCTCCACGGCAGCCAGCAGAGCCTGGGGCTCCGCGGGCCGCTCTTCCAAAGCCTGCCGTTCGATGAGCGCCAGGGCGTCGGGCTGCGGGGCCAGGCCGGTCTTGTACAGCCGGTTGAGCAGCTTGCGCAGCTCCCGATCCACAAACTGGGGCTGCAGGCCCAGCCGCAGCATCAGGCTGATCCGCTCCACCAGGCCCCCGGTCTTGGTAATGTTGCGGACGTTCTCGGCCTCCACCGTGTCGTCAAAGCTGCCGCGAAACGCCATGATGTCGTCCAGCACCCACTGCAGCTCCACCGCGGGCGCCTCGCTGCGGGCGGCCAGATCCATGGCGGACTGGGCCATTTGCAGGTACGCCAGGGTGGGCGAGGTGATGGTCTCCCGCAGGGTCATGCCGTTGCCCAGCATGGCGTCGACGCAGCTGCGTACCGAGGCGGGGTCCGCCGCGTCAAACAGGTAGCGCCGGCAGAATGCTTCCTCGCTCTCGTAGGGGCACGGGATGCCCATCCGGCGGCAGAAGTCCTCATAGGGGACGGGCTGGCCGTCGATCCGGGCGTCCAGCTGCTGCATCATATACCGGATGGAGCCATAAGCCCGCGAGGTGTAGCGGCCCAGCCAAAACAGGCGGTTCTGTTTGCTCAGCGTGACAGTATCCATGTATCTTTAAAGCCTCCTCCCTGCGAAGAATTCACGATAAAGCTGTCCGGGTTGCGGGAAAAGCGGGTCAGCCCGCTGGGCCAGACCAGGGTCTCGCCGGCCCCCGAGAGGACAAAGGCACGCAGGTCCGCCTTGCGCTCTACCCTTTGCCCCTGGTCCATGATGGGCAGGTCCTGAAAATCGATCACTTCCTGCGCGATGAACCGCCGGGGGTTTGCCAGGATCGTGTCCCGCAGGTCCGCCCGCTGGGCCTGGGTCAGCTTACTGCCGAACACCACCCCGTAGCCGCCCGCCTCCGCCACATCCTTGACCACCAGGGTGTCCAGATGGTCCAGGATATACGTCTGGCCGTCGGGCTCGATGGGCAGGTAGGTGGGCGCGTTGGCAAGGATCGGTTCTTCGCCCAGATAGTAGCGGATCATTTTGGGCACAAAGAAATAGATGCCCTTGTCGTCTGCCGCGCCGTTGCCAAACGCATTCAAAAACGGCCACGTTGCCCGCCCGGTAGGCCGCCATCAGGTTGGGGATGCCGATCAGGGAACCCGGCTCAAAGCAGAGGGGGTCCATGTACTCGTCCGACACCCGGCGGTAAATCGCCCCCACCCGCTGGTCCCCCTGGGTGGAGCGGTAATAGAGGACATCCCCCTGCACATACAGATCCCTGGCCTCCGCCAGCACGGCGCCCGACTGCTCGGCCAGATAGGAGTGTTCAAAGTAGGCGGCATTATACCGCCCCGGAGTGAACACCACATGGATGCCGCCCGTGCTGACGCTGTCCATGACCCGGCGCAGCAGCTGGCCGTAGCCGCGGTTGTCGATGATGTGGTTGCGGCGGAACGTATCGGGGCTGCACCGGCGGCACAGCTCCCGGGCAATGAGGGGATAGGACGCCCCCCGACGGGATGCGCAGGTTGTCCTCCAGGACGTACCAGGCCCCGTCCTTGCCTTTGACCAGGTCGATGCCGGAGATATGGCTGTACACCCCGCCCGGCGGCGTGATGCCCTCGCACGGGGGCAGGTAGCTGGGCGAGCGGTAGACGAAGTCCTCGGGCACGATGCCGTCCGCCAGGATCTTCTTTGGGGCCGTAGATGTCTGCCAGGAACAGGTTGAGGGCTCTGACCCGCTGGGCCAGGCCCCGCTCCAGCCCGGCCCACTCCTGCGCCGTGATCACCCGCGGGATGGGGTCGAACGGGAAAAGCCGCTCGTGAAACGTCCCGTTTTTGTAGATGCCGAACTTGACGCCATAGCGCGCCAGCTGCTGATTGATCTGCTGCTCATGCCGGATCAGATCGTCCATTCCAAAAACTCCTCCTTACACGCAAACGGCAGAGACCTGCCGCCAAGGTACAAACAAGCGCCGCTCCCCGCTCAAAAAGGATGCAGCGCGACGCCGGCCGCCGGCAGGGCGGCCCGCAGCCTGCGGACAAAGCGCAGGGCCTTGGGTTGGTCGCCGTGAACGCAGACCGAGTCCGCCTGCAGCGGGATCACCGTGCCGTCGCAGGCGGGGACGGCGCCCTCCTGCACCATCCGCAGCACCCGGGCGATCGCTTGGTTCTCGTCCTCGATCAGGGAGCCCGGCTCCCCCCGGGGCACCAGGGCGCCGTCCGGGCGGTAGCCCCGGTCGGCAAAGACCTCGCAGGCCACAGGCAGGCCGATGGCCCGGGCCGCCGCCACCATTTCGCTGCCCGACAGGGCCAGCAGCACCGCCCCGGGGGCGGCCGCCTGCACCGCCCGGCAGATCGCGTCCGCCAGAGGGCGGTCCCGGGCCGCCATGTTGTACAGCGCCCCGTGGGGCTTGACGTGGTGCAGAGGCACGCCCGCTTCCCGGCAGAAGGCCTGCAGCGCCCCGACCTGATAGGCCACGCAGTCGGCGGCCTCCGCCGGAGCGATCTGCATCCTCCGGCGGCCAAAACCGGCCAGGTCGGGCAGGCCGGGGTGGGCCCCCACCTGCACCCCATACTTTTGGCACAGCAGGACGCTGCGGTGCATGACCGTGGGGTCCCCGGCGTGGTAGCCGCAGGCGATGTTGGCCGAGGTGATGTAGGGGATGACCTCCTCGTCGTTGCCGATGGTGTAAGCGCCAAAGCTCTCCCCCAGGTCGCAGTTGAGATCGATGGACCAAAGCATAGGGAGCTCTCTCCTTTCACAGTCGGAGCGCGGCGTTGGTCACGTCGGTGATGAACATATGCCCCGGTGCGTGGGTGATGCAGAAGTCCGGCCGGGAGGCCATGACCGCCGCCTGGGGCGTGACGCCGCAGGGCCAGAACACCGGCACCTCGCCGGGGCGGATGGTCACGGCGTCCCCGTAGTCGGGGTGCGCCAGGTCCCGGATGCCAATGGCCTCCGGGAAACCGATCTGCACCGGCATGCCGTGGACCCGGGGCATCCCCGCGGTGACGGCCACCGCGGCAGGTACCAGGCGGTGCGGGATGGGCCGCATGCTCACCACCAGGTTGCCGTGAAAGATCCCCGCCGGGGCGCAGGGGATGCTGGTGTTGTACATGGGCACGTTGACCCCCTCCTCGATCTGGCGCACCGGGATGCCGGCCTCCAGCAGCGCGCTCTCAAACGAGAAGCTGCACCCGATCAGAAAACTGACCAGGTCCGGGCGCGCGTCGAAAAGGTCGGAGACGTTGACAGGTTCATCCGTCAGTTTCCCTTTGATATAGACCCGGTAGCGGGGCAGGTCGGCGGCAATGTCGCTGCCCGGCGCAGACCGGGCGAAGGTGCGGCTGCCGGCGTCCGCCACTTCCAGCAGGGGGCAGGCTTTGGGGTTGCGCTGGCAGAACAGCAGAAAGTCCCAGGCCAGGGCTTTGGGCAGCACCACCAGGTTCCCCTGGGCATAGCCGGGGCACAGGCCGGTGGTGGGGCCGCTGAATTCGCCCCGCCGGATGAGGCTGCGGACCGCGGCGGGAGACAGGGAAGCCAGAGCGGATCGGTCGTTCAAATCGGGTCACTCCTTCCGGATGGGGTCCAGCCGCGCCCGCACCTGCTGCAGGCAGACGGCCTGCGCGCGTGCGGCCGCAACGGCGCTGGCGGGGTCGGTCAGGGTAAAGGCCACCTCCTGCCCCGGGCGCAGTTGGGCCAGGGCCGGCAGGTCGGCGCCGATGACCGTGGCGATCTTGGCATAGCCGCCGGTGGATTGATGGTCGGCCAACATGACCATGGGCTGCCCGCTGCCGGCCACCTGCACCGAGCCGCTGACGATGCCGTCCGAGAGGATGTCCGCCCCGGCCGCCGTCTCGATGGCGGGGCCCTGCAGCTTGCAGGCCATCCGGCTGCAGTCCGATGTCAAGCGGTACACGCCGTGGGTGAAGGCCTGCTGCCCGGCCGGCGTAAAAGCCTGCCACTGGGGGCCGGGCACCGCCCGCAGCAGAGGGATCTGCCGGCCGCCGGTCCAGCGCCACAGCCGGTGGCCCCGGCGGGCGGCCGCATCCTCCAGGGGGCGGTCTGCCCGCAGCGAACGGATCTTTTTCCACCAGAGGGCGGCCAGGCCGCCGCGCTCCGTCAGGGGCAGCAGGTCGCCGGCTTTCAGGGCCCGGCCTTCCAGCCCGCCCAGGCGGCAGGCCAGGTCGGTGGACCGGCTGCCCTGCACCGGGGGCACGGCCAGGCCGCCCCAGACGGCCAGATAGCTGCGCAGCCCCTCTTGGGCGGCACCCACCGCCAGCACACTGCCGGTTTGGGCGTACAGCGGAGCATAAAACGGGACCGGCTTGCCGTCCAGCACGGCGGGCGCTTCGGCTCCGGTCAGGGCGAACACAGCGGCGTGGGCAAACTGCAGCTGGGGCCCCTGCACGGTGGTCTCCAGCACCGCCGCGCCGGGGTCGTTGCCCACCAGCAGATTGGCCAGGCGGGCGGCGTAGGGGTCGGCCGCGCCGCAGCAGCGGTAGCCTTCGGCGGCGTGGCCGGCGCGGCCCAGATCCTGCACGGTGGTCAGAGGGCCGGCGGTCAGGACACGGATGCTCATGTCGTCCCCTCCTTTGCGGCCAGCCGGGCAAACTGCTCCGGCGTGATGGAAACGAAACGGATGCGGTCCCCGGCGGCGTAAAGAGGCGGCCGGTCCGGGTCGAACAGCCGCAGCGGGGTGCGGCCGATCAGCTGCCAGCCTCCCGGCGAAGCGACGGGATACACCCCCGTCTGCTCCCCGCCGATGCCCACCGACCCGGCGGGGATGGAGGTGCGGGGATTTTGCAGCCGCGGGGTGAACAGGGCCGGGTCCAGCCCGCCCAGATACGGGAACCCCGGCAGAAAGCCCACCATGTAAATGCGGTATTCCGGGGCGGTGTGCCGGCGGACGACCTCCTGCGGCCCGAGGCCGGCGTGCCGCGCCACCAGGGCCAGGTCGGGCCCAAACGCGCCCCCATAGCAGACGGGGATGGTTACCAGACGGCCGGCGCCGGCGGAGGCGGGGGCCAACCCTTCGGCCAGGGATGAGACGGCCCGGGCCATATGGTCGTAATCGGTTTGCAGAGGATCGTAGCGGATCAGCAGCGAAGCGAAGGCGGGCACCGTTTCCCCCAGGCCGGGGAGCCCGGCCGCCCGAACCGCGGCGTCCAGCGCAAAGACCTGTGCGCTGACCTCTTCCGAGATCTCCTGCCGGAACACCGCCAGTACGCCGCTGTCCCCCACCGGGAAAAGTGAAACAGACAAAAACGTCCCCTCCTTTCGGCGTCAGCTGCGGTCAAAAAAGCCCTTGGCCAGCACCGGACCAAACCAGCGCTCGCTCTCGTGGGAGCGGTGGATGGCATAGCCGGTGCATTGGCGCATCAGGCTGACCACCCCCACGTTCATCCGGGTGTCAAAGCCGTCCACCCCCGGCAGCAGCGAGCCGGTCATGTCGATCATCCCGTTGCGGGACAGCACCCGCATCACCTCGCTCTCCATTTCCTCCCGGTGCAGGATGTTCATATCCTTTTTCAGGTAGGCCAGGGCCGCCATCAGGGCGTAGCAGCCCCAGTCGGAGCAGGTGGCGGTGATGACGTTGTCGGCGGTGGTGGCGCTGAGGATCCCGCCGCCGCAGCCGCAGCGGCACTCGCCCCCGGCGGTAAAGGGGACGTAGCACCGGATGTGGGGGCCGATGGCCCCCATCCCGATCTCGTTGCCCAGATCCCCGATGGCGATGCTGAGGACGCCCCGGGCCCGCAGAGCCGTCCACAGCACGTCGCTCTTGGCCTGCAGGGCGCTGACGTCGTCGCCCATGGCGTTGTGATAGACGCCCCGGGCGTTGGCGCCGCAGGACTCGACGGCGACGGCGGCGGCCGGCGGGCAGGCGTCCAGGAGCCGGCGGGCCTGCTCCGCCGCATCTGCCCGGTCTTTGGTAAAGGGCACGATGCCCACGCTCAGGGGCAGGCGCAGGGCTGTGGCCAGGTCCTGGTAGCTGTGCAGCCCCACCACGTTGGCGCAGCGGCTGAACGCCTCCACGCTGTCCGGCGGGCAGACGATCACCGGCTTTGCGTCAAAAGCCAGCACCAGGGCCCGCGCCAGCAGGATGGCGCTGACCGAGCCGTCCATTTCTGGCACCTGGTGGGGCAACAGAACGAACCCCACCAGGATATACACCACGCCGCCCCGCTCCACCCGCCTGCAGAGAGCCTCGGCGGCGTGCATGGCCACAGGCTCTCCGGCAAAGGCCCGCGCCCCTGCATACAGGATACGGCAGACTCCGTAGCCCCGGGGGTCCAGGGTCATCAGCGCGTCCAGATTTTCGCCCACATTGCGGCGTTCCAGTTCATCCCGTGTCATGGCAGGCCCCCTCAATCCAGCACCGACGTCTTGCCGGTGGCGTCGTAATATTCCTGCAGCACGGCGTCCTGGATGGCCTTGAGGGCGGCAGGGTCTTTGCCGCCGGCGGGCCTGCCGTCCAGCTCGCAGGCGTGCAGGCAGAAGTTGGAGGAGGACGAGACGATGATCTCGTCCGCGTCCGCCAGCTGGGCCAGGGTGAAGGGTTTTTCCATCACCTGGATGCCCAGCCGGTAACAGGCCTGGATCATGTGGGTCTTGGCGATGCCCCGCAGGATCAGCTCGTCATTGGGGTGGGAGTAGAACACCCCGTCTTTCAGGATGGATACGTTGGAGTGGGCGCACTCGGTGACGATGCCGTCCCGGTGGAACACCGTCTCGTCTGCGCCGCAGCGCCGGGCCTCCTGGGCCGCCATCACGCTGGGCAGCAGGTTGAGGGTCTTGATGTTGCAGTGGTAAAAGCGGGTGTCCGGACGGGTCACCAGCCGGATGGGCTGGTCGGGGTCCCGCAGGTGGTTGGGGCGGATCATCACCCACAGCTTGCCGGCCATGTCCTCGGCGTAGGTGTGGTCGCGGCCGGCGGCCCCCCGGGTGACCTGCCAGTAGACGAACTGGGTGGAGCCCTCCACCTTGGCCAGCAGCTGGGTCAGCAGGGCCCCCAGCTCGGCTTTTTCCATCGGGATATGGATGTCCAGCGCCCGGGCGCTGGTGTAAAAGCGGTCCAGATGATCCTGCAGCAGGTACACGGTGCCGCACGCCCCCACGGCGGCGTCGTAGACGCCGTCCCCAAAAAAGTGGACACGGTCGTGGAAGGGGATTTTGACCTCCTCCGGCGTGCCCCAGACACCGTCGTAGTAAGCAAGCTCATGGAACAGCATGGCAAATCACTCCTCTCCGTATCAAGCCAAACGGGCCGGGCCTCAGCCCCTGGGCAGCGCCACGCCGAACCGCAGGCAGAGATAGACCTCGATCAGGGAAACGCAGTTGTCCAGCCCCAGGGCGGCCGTATCCAGGCACAGGTCGTAGTTGGACAGGTCTTTCCACCGCCGGTCCGTATGGTAGGCGTAATAGTCGTTGCGGTATTTGTCCAGCCGGTCGATGTACCGACGGGCCTCGGCCTGGCTGATGCCCTGACGCCCCATCTCCCGCCGGATGCGGTCCGGGTAGGGTGCGTCCAGGAAAACCGAGAGGACCCGGGGCCTGTCCCGCAGCACAAAATCCGCCGCCCGCCCCACGCAGACGTAGCTCTCCTGCTCCAGCAGCTTGCGCAGCACCTTGGCCTGATGGGCGAACAGGGCCCGGTCGGAGGTGAAGTTGCCGCTTTCCGGCGGGATGTCCACCCCGTCGTAGACGCTGCGGGAAACTTTGTACAGCAGGCTGCGGCGGGTGGTTTCGTCCGCCTGGGCAAACAGGGCCTCGTTGATGCCGCTGTCCTCCGAAGCAAGGCGCAGCAGCTTGCGGTCGTAAAAGTCGATGCCGTAGTCGGCGGCCAGCTTGCGCCCGATGTAGCTTCCGCCGCCGCTGCCGCAGGTGCGGGTGATGGCAATGGCAAAATATCCCTCAGACATGGCTGTCCCTCCTCACTGGCCCAAATAGGCTTTTTTGACCCGGGCGTCGTCCAGCAAGGCCCGGGCATCCCCCGACAGGGTGATGTGGCCGGTCTCCAGCACATAGGCCCGGCTGGAGATGGAAAGGGCCATCTGGGCGTTCTGCTCCACCAGCAGGATGGTGATGCCCTGGCGGTTGATCTCCTGGATGATGGCAAAGATCTCCTGCACCAGCAGGGGGGACAGGCCCATGGAGGGCTCGTCCATCAGGATCATCTTGGGCCTGGACATCAGGGCCCGGCCCACCGCCAGCATCTGCTGCTCGCCGCCCGACAGGGTGCCCGCCAGCTGGCGGCGGCGCTCTTTCAGGCGGGGGAAGCGGACGTATACCTCCTGCATGACGGACTCCATCCCGTCCGGGTCGGCATAAGCCCCCATTTCCAGGTTTTCTTCCACCGTCATCTCGGGGAAGATATGCCGGCCTTCCGGCACATGGGCCAGCTTCAGGCCGATGATCCGGCTGGGCGCCGTCCTGCACAGATCGTGGCCGTCAAAGGTGATGCTGCCGGCCGAAGCGGCCTCCAGCCCGCTGATGGTGCGCAGGGCGGTGGTCTTGCCGGCGCCGTTGGCCCCGATCAGGGAGACGATCTCGCCGTCCTTCACCGTCAGCGAGATGCCGTCCAGCGCCTGCACGGCGCCGTAGCTGACCTTCAGGTCTTTCACTTCAAGCATGGTCCTGCGCCTCCTTTGCCTGCCTGCCCAGATAGGCTTCGATGACCCGCGGGTCGTTGGCGATCTGCTGGGGGGTGCCTGCCGCAATGGTGGTGCCAAAGTCCAGCACCTGGATCCGCTGGCAGATCTTCATGACCAGGCTCATGTCATGCTCGATCAGCAATACCGAAATGCCGAACCGGGTGCGGATGCAGTCGATGATCTTCAGCAGCTCCTCGGTCTCGGTGGGGTTCATGCCGGCGGCCGGCTCGTCCAGCAAAAGTAGCTTCATATCGGTGGCCAGAGCCCGGGCGATCTCCAGCCGCCGCTGCTGGCCATAGGGCAGGTTGTCCGCTTCCAGGTCCTCCTTGCCCGCCAGGTGGACCACCTCCAGCAGCTCTTTGGCCCGGGCGGTGACGGCGGCTTCCTGTTCCCAATAGGCCCGGGTGCGGAGGATGGCCTGGGGCAGGCCGTATGTGAGCTGGTCCAGCATGGCGGCCTTGACGTTCTCGATGACCGACATCTTTTTGAACAGCCGGATGTTCTGGAAGGTGCGGGCGATGCCCGCATGGACGATCTGGTGGGTCTTTTTGCCGTTCATCCGCTGGCCGCACAGATAGAAGGAGCCTTCGGTGGGGCGGTAGACCCCGGTGATCAGGTTGAACACGGTGGTCTTGCCGGCGCCGTTGGGGCCGATCAGCCCCACCAGCTCGGATTCCCCGATCTCGATGCTGAAGTCGTCCACCGCCTTCAGGCCGTTGAACTGGATGCCCAGATTCTGCGCTTTCAGGACGGGGGTCTTTTTATCGGCAGTCATAGGTCACACCCCTTTCTCCGGGACGGCGCCGGCTTTGGGCGCGCCGCCGCGGGGCTTGCCGGCGCCGGCCAGCAGGCGGCTGAGGGAGAACTCCCAGCGGCCGAAGATGCCGCCCGGACGGAACAGCATGACCAGCACCAGCACCACCGAGTAGCCCAGCATTCGGTAGGTGGAGAACTGGCGCATCAGCTCGGGCAGGGCCGATAGGAAGGCCGCCCCGATGATGGAGCCGGTGAGGGAGCCGGTGCCGCCGATGATGACTTCGCTGAGCAGCTCGGCGGAATAGTTGAAATCGAAATTGGTGGGGATCATGGCCGTCATGTAGTGGGCGTAAATGGCGCCGCCGATCCCCGCGAAAAAGGAGGACACCGCAAAGGTGAGCACTTTATAAAACGTGACGTTGATGCCCGAGGCCTCGGCCGCGATGTAATCCTCCCGGATGGCCTGCACCGTGCGCCCGAACTTGCTGCGGACAAACAGGAACATCACCGCCACACAGGCGACCATGATCCAGAAGGTGCGGCCAAAGGTGGACAGTTTGAGGATGCCGCTCATGGTGCGGCCCCCGCCGGTGATCGCAAAGTTGCAGAAGGCCACCCGGATGATCTCGGCAAAGGCCATGGTGACAATGGCCAGATAGTCCCCCCGCAGGCGCAGGGCGGGGATGCCCACCAGCACGCCGGCCAGGCCGGCCATCACCCCGCCGGCCAGCACCGCCACCAGCAGCAGGGCCAGATCGGACAGGCCCCGCCCGGCCAGGGCGCTGGACACAATGGCGGAGGTATAGGCACCCACCGACACAAAGCCCGCATGGCCGAGGGAGAACTCCCCCATAAAGCCCACCACCAGATTGAGGGAGGCCACCATGATGATGGTGTAGCAGGCGGTGGTGCACACCCCTTCCACGTAGGTGGTGGAACGTCCAAAGCCGTTGCAGGCGAACAGAGCGCTCAAAACTAGAAAGAGCGCCAGGACGCCGGCGGCGTTCAACAGATAACTGAATGCGCGTTTTTGGGTCATGCCGCACACCTCCTCATACTTTCTCGCCGACGCTGCGGCCCAGGATGCCCGAAGGCTTGACCAGAAGGATCACGATCAGGGTGCCATAGGTGACGGCCTCGTACCACCCGGGGGCGAACAGGCGGACAAACACCTCGATCAGGCCGATCAGGATGCCGCCCAGCATGGCGCCGGGGATGACCCCGATGCCCCCCAGCACCGCCGCGATGAACGCCTTCATCCCCATGGTGGTGCCCATATCGTTGGTGACCCGGGGGTAGGTGGTGCAGTACATCAGAGCGGCCACCGCCGCCAGGGCCGACCCGATGGCGAAGGTGATGGTGATGATATGGTTGACGTGGATGCCCATCAGGGTGGAGGCGTCCCGGTCCTGCGGGACCGCGCGCATGGCTTTGCCCAGGCGGGTGTTCTTGACAAACAGCTGCAGGGCCAGCATGATGGCAAGACCGATGACGATTGTCAGCACCACGTTCAAAGAGACGGTGACCCCGGCCACCGTCACCGACGGCAGGGAGAAAATGCCCGAGACATTGTGGGGGCGGGAGCCGAACAGCACCATGGCCAGGTTCTGCAGGAAGATGCTCATGGCCAGGGCGGTGATGAGGGCGGACATGGGGCCGGCCTTGCGCACCGGACGGTAGGCAAAGGTCTCCACCAGGATCCCCACCAGGGCGCAGACGGCCACCGCCGCAAACACCGCCAGCCAGGCGGGCATGCCGGCCTGCACCATCAGGGGCACGGTGTAAAACAGGGTGTAGGCGCCGATCATGATAAAGTCGCCGTGGGCAAAGTTGATCATGCGGATGATGCCGTAGACCATGGTATAGCCCAGGGCGATCAGGGCATAGGTGGCGCCCAGGTTCAGGCCGTTGATCAGAGATTGAAAAAACAGCGAAAAGCTCATGGAATTCTCCTTTCGGCAATGGGAAGCGCCCCTTGCAGGCCGCCCAAAAAGCAGCGGCACACAGCCGGACCCCAAAGCGTCTTTGCCGGCTGCGTGCCGCCGTTGGGAGAAGGAACGCGGATGGTCCGGCGCGGGGAGAAGAGCAGATCAGCCTTCCCGGCTGGCCACCACTTCGCCGTCGGGGCCCAGGGTCTCGAACCACTGCACCTGGCCGTCCACAAACGTATTGAAAACGATCTGCTTGGCGGGGTCGCCGTTCTCGTCCAGGGTGAAGGTGCCGCCCACGCCGGTGAAGGTCATGCCGGTCATCCCTTCGACCAGGCTGGCGGTGTCGGTGCCGCCGCCCTCCTGGGCCGCCTGGTAGATCATATAAATGGCGTCGTAGTACAGCGAGGCGCAGGCGTTCAGGCTTTCGGTGCCGTAGAGCTCGGTGTATTTGGTGACAAAGTTGACCACCGCCTCCGAGGTGTCCTCGCTGGAATAGTGGTTGGTGAAATAGCAGTTTTCAAACTGCGCTTCCAGGCCGGTGGTGTCCGAGCTGTCCCAGCCGTCGCCACCCATGATGGCCCCGGTAAAGCCGGCGCTGCGGGCCTGGCTGACCAGCAGCGGCACCGTATCCTGGAAACAGGGGTAATAGAGGCACTCGGCCCCCGACGCCGCCACCTGGGACACCTGGGACGAAAAATCGGTGTCGGTGGTGGTGCACTGGCCCTCGTAGGCCACCGTGATCCCGCTTGCCTCGCAGTTTTCAATGAAGGCGTCCTTCAGGCCGTTGGAGTAGTCGTCATCGTTGGCGTAGAGGACGGCCACGCTGCCATAGCCCTGGCTCTGAACAAACAGCGCCGCCATCTTGCCCTGGTAGGGGTCGATGAAACAGTCGCGGAACACGGTGGGGCGGTCGATGGTCACATCCACGTTGGTGGCGCCGGTGGCCACCAGAAGCATATCGTCCACGGCGGCCTGCTGAGCAATGGGCAGGGTGACGGTGGAGAAAAAGCTGCCCACCAGCGCCTCGGGCCCGTCGGCCATCACCAGGTTATAGGCGTTCATGGCCTGGCGGGCGTCTTGGGCGTCGTCGGCGATCTGGCCGCCGTTGACGATCTCGATGGAATACGGCCCGCCGCTGCTGTTCAGCTCCTCCACGGCCATGTCCACCGCGTTCTGCGCGCCCTCGCCGTAAATGGCCGAGCCGCCCGTCATGGGGCCGATGACGCCGATGCGGATGACGCCGTCCTCCGCGGTCGCCGCCGAAGAAGCGGCTGCGCTTCCGGCAGGCGATGCGGCAGAGCTGGACGCCGCGCCGCCGGTCTGCTGGGCGCTGGACGAGCAGCCGGCCAGAACCGCGGCGCCCACAGCGACCGAGCCGGCCACAGCACCGGCTTTGAGAAAACTGCGTCGGGAAATGCGCTTTTTCATAATGTGCCTCCTTGGGTTTGCTTCTTGCTCGATCATCTTTTTCCTGCTGCAAAAGGAAGAAAAGGCGCGCAGCGCCTGATTCCAGGACTGCACGCCTTTGTGTAGCTTGCGGCATGATAAAGCCGGGCCAAAACAGAAAAAGGAGCCGCATACCATCCTGGCAGGCGACTCCGTTGTCTGTTTTGTTTTGGTTGTTTGATGATGGCAGTATTATAGCATCACAGTAAAGTGAATGCAAGGGCTTTTTCGTATCACGGTCAAAATTTGTCTAAATGCAGATTTTGGCCTCTCCCTGCCCGCCATTTTTGGCAAGAAACACCATACTCGCCTCTGCCCTCACAGCCAAAGAGAAACCTCCTGCAGGCTGCCAAAAAGTCCCATCCAGCCGACATGGTGCGAGGCCGCAAGGCCGAGTGCACGGTTCAGCGCTCAATTTTGTCCCCAGGGACTGCGAAGCTGAGGCGCGTCCAGCGGACGAAACAGCCGAAGCGGAGCAGGGGCAGCGGTCTGCCTTTTGCAAGCCCGCTGCGACGGGCGCAGCAAAAGCAGGGAACCGCAACCACCAGGGGGAAGGAATTTCTGTCCCGCGTATGCGGGCAGAAATGGGTTCCCCCTGGAGCGTGTCGCTGATTACTGCACCGTCTCGAACTGGCTGTTGTAGAGCCTGGCGTAAAAGCCGCCCCGGGCCAGCAGCGCGTCGTGGGTGCCCTGCTCCACGATCTTGCCGTCCTGCATCACCAGGATGATGTCCGCCTCCCGGATGGTGGACAGCCGGTGGGCCACGATGAAGCTGGTGCGGCCCTCCATCATACGGGCAAAGGCCTTCTGGATGCGCACCTCGGTGCGGGTGTCGATGGAGCTGGTGGCCTCGTCCAGGATCAGCATGGGGGGCAGGCAGAGCATCACCCGGGCGATGCACAAAAGTTGCTTTTGGCCCTGGCTGATGTTGCCGCCGTTTTCGGCCAGGACGGTGTCGTAGCCCGCCGGCAGCCGCTGGATGAAGCTGTGGGCGTGGGCGGCTTTGGCCGCCGCCACGATCTCTTCGTCGGTGGCGTCGGGTTTGCCGTAGGCGATGTTCTCCCGCACGGTGCCGGCCCGCAGCCAGGTGTCCTGCAGCACCATGCCGTAGCTGCCCCGCAGGGAGGCGCGGGTGGCCTGGCGGATGTCGGTGCCGGCCACCCGGATGCAGCCGCTGTCCAC